>Ga0256827_10000757_pt1 | contig 20324 bp, 25 predicted proteins | sample CV84metaG_FD_185977 | JGI IMG/M metagenome (GOLD analysis project Ga0256827, IMG submission 185977) | Hydrothermal vent microbial communities from East Pacific Rise, Pacific Ocean - CV84 | ecosystem: Environmental > Aquatic > Marine > Hydrothermal vents | place: Pacific Ocean: East Pacific Rise... | reverse complement strand
TTTGCCGTACCCTTATCTACTTCACGGAAAATACCTTGTATTGACCCCATAGGGATATACGCTGACATTGCACCAAACTTACTCTCTGCTGCTTGGTGTGTAAAACTGGCTTCTGGTCCTAGAAATGCTACACCCTCTGGAAGTTCAAGGTTACGTGCCACGGCGAACATTTCTAAAAAAAGTGCGTCTATTGCTCCATCCGTTAATTTACCATCATTCTGACTTTTGAGACGATTTAAAATAGCCTGTTCACGTTCAGGTCTGTAGATAGGTGCACCTGTAGTATTCTTTAGTTCACCTACTTGATGCACCAACTCCATACGTTCATTATAGAGTTTTAGAAGTGTGTCATCAAGGCTGTCTATTTTTAATCTTAAATCATCTAAAGTCATCAAACATCCTTTATTTTTGCAAATACTCTAATTCTAACCTTACTTGGTCTTCGTAAGTTTCACGCTGTCTTATAAGTCTATCTTTCCCACTTTGCAGTGCTACTTCTGCTGGTTTTGCGCGTGTATTGTAATTACTCGCCATGGTAAATCCATACGCACCTGCTGAGTGCACGACTATAAGGTCATTATGGGAAAGTGAAGGAAGGGGTACATCTTTACCAAAGAAGTCACCACTCTCACATACTGGACCCACAACGTCAGCTTCTGTTTTTTCACCCTCAACACCTACAGCTTCTATTTTATGGTATGCATTATAGAGACTTGGTCTTATGAGGTCATTCATCCCACCATCTACGATGACAAAACGTTTACCATCATTTACTTTTTCATACAATACTTTGGTAAAAAATGCTCCTGCATTGGCTACCATGTAGCGTCCTGGTTCACAGAGTAACGTGATGTCTAGTCCCTTGGTTGCCTGGAAAATAACTTGTGTGTAGTCAGTTGCCGTAATGGTTACTTCGTCATCATAAACAACACCAATACCACCACCTACATCAAAGAATTTAATATCAATTTTAATAGCTTTGAGGGAACGAACCAAGTCAGCAACTATTTGTGCTGATTCACGTATAGGATCAAGCTTAGTAAGCTGCGAACCTATGTGAAAGTGAATTCCTACTGGATTTAAAAATTCAGACTTATTTGCATAAATATACATACGCTTTGCCATATCTATTTCTACACCAAATTTATTTTCATGTAAACCTGTTGAAATGTATGGGTGAGTTTGAGGGTCAATATTCGGATTGACACGTATAGAAATACGTGCTTCTTTACCAAGTTCTTTGGCTACCATCTCTACACGTTTCATCTCTGCTTCAGACTCTAGATTTAGCATCAAGATGTCTTTTTGCAGTGCTTCACGTATCTCATCATCTCGCTTACCCACACCAGAAAAAATGATCTTGTACTTACTTACACCTGCTGTCAATGCACGGTTTACTTCACCTATACTCACACAGTCAGCACCTGCACCAAGCTTTGCCAAATGCGAAATCACTGAAAGATTTGAGTTTGCTTTAACTGCATAATTAATAATTGATTTTTTCCCTGCAAATGCATCTTTAAGTGTCGTATATCTATTTTCAATATAATCAAAATCATACACATACAATGGCGTACCATATTTCTCTGCCAATGCTTTAGTATCAATATTCATTTACTTGTCCTAATCTGCTCATATTTTGAGTCTATTTTAGGGTGATTTTATCTAAATATCACTAAAAAGTAGTTATATGTCGGGACTAAGGGGTCTTAGGCAATACTTTTTTCATCTGTAATATAGACATAAATAGCATAAATCCATAGAATAACTATAGGTAAAATAGCTGTCAGTTCTGGTATAAGTACACCATTTGAACCAATTTGATTAAGTCCAAATAAAATACCCCAAATGATGAATGTTGCGCCCAAAGAAAGTGCAATAACGCCACTAAAGTTCATCATTCTTGCATGAAAAGGTAACTTGAAAAATAGAATCAATAAAAGTGCTAAAGAAAAAAGAGGTACCACAACTTTATCATAAAAAGAAGCTCTTATTTTGTCAGAATTTAAATGTTGTCGATCTAACAACTGCCATGTATTGTAGGCATCTATAATATTAAGTGCCTTTCCCTCATACAGAGATTCTATAATTTTAGGTTTGTACCCCTTCAGAGTTGTAATACTCTCTTTATATTCTACCTTATACTTTTCTAACTCTCCCTCATGATAAATATGTGTTTTGACTGTAGCTTTTTGTGCATTCCATTCATTCCCATTAAATGTAGCTATAGGCGCATGGATGGTATAACGTACTTGATATCCTTCCACTTTAAAAATAGTTATATCTTTTATTTTTTTCTCTATAGGATCAAGTTTTTTAATATAGACAAACGTGTCGTTATATTTAAAAAACAAATCATTCACATCATAGGCACCCAATTCATTTTTTAAAAGTAAATTTGCCTTATCTTTGGCATAAGAGAACTCTGTTGTATGCAAGAGCATAAATATCCCATATGTTAACAAAGACACTACAAATAAGGGCAGAAAGAGTCTTTTTTTATCATAACCAAACGCATGAAATGCGCCCATCGTATTGTTTTTAACAAATGTGAGTTTCGTCATAATAAGCGCAAAAACAATTGCCAAAGGATAAAGTAATCCCAAGGCTTCTTGCCACATATAAAAAATATATAGTACTTTATGAGAAAAGGAATGTAGTCCCTGTGAATACTGAAAATAATCTATGGTGGCAAAAGCAAAAGAGAGACCAAAAAGCATAGAAAATAAATTCTTAATATAGTGTTTAAACAAATACCTAAAGTGCAATGAAGGATTTAATAAACTCATTCACTTAAACCTTCTATAGATTTAAGGCTATAGTGTGATTTAACAACATTTAATTCTTCGTTAAGTAGTGCTTTAGTTGCCTGTGCTACATGTGTGATTAATTTATCTAACATCATTGTTTCATCTTCAGAAAAATTGTGCAGTACATAATCAGCTACCTGTGATTTATGTTCTGGTTTTCCAATGCCTACGCGTACACGTAAATATTCTTTGGTTATCATTGTATCTAAAGATTTCAATCCATTATGACCACCATGTCCACCACCTCTTTTAAAACGTACCGCTCCAAAAGGAAGATCAATGTCATCATGAATGACAATAACATCTTTAAGTTCTACTTTAAAAAAATGTTTTACGGGTTGCACTGACTTACCTGATAAATTCATATAGGTAGTAGGTTTTAAAAAAAGTGAATTGGATGAACGATAAAGTTTTCCGTGAAAAGAAGTTTTTGATATATCTCTAGCTCCAAAATTATCAACAAGCTTGTCAATCACTTTAAAGCCGATATTATGACGAGTATCTTCGTATTGTGATCCTGGATTTCCTAGACCAACGAAGAGTGTCATAAATTTTTACTTAGCTTTGATTACACCACAGATAGCAACATTTGGTCTATCCAATAGTTTACAATTAGCTGGTACTTCAATGTCTCTTACCAGAATTGATTCATCTCTTTCTAATGGTTCAACATTAATATCAAAGTTAGCAGGCATATTTTCAATAGCCCCTTTTACTTTTAATCTCTTTTTAGATATTACAAGTACACCTTTATTTTTAAGTCCAACTGGTGTTCCATGTGTGATTACTGGTACAAGGAAGTTTGTTACTTGACCTGGTACTGTAACTCTAAGATCAACATGTTTTACATCACCATTGATTGGGTGTAGTTGATACTCTTGGATAACTACATTTAACTCTGTATCTCCAACTTTAACTGGAAATGCTAGGCTCTCCTTATTTCTCACTGCTCTTACAAATTCACCACGTTTAAACGCAGCTTGAATGTTCTCTACACCATTGGCATAAAGGTTTGCAGTCAGATAACCATCTCTTCTAAGTACTTTTGCAGTACGTTTCCCGATACTCTCTCTAACGATACCTTCTAACATTTCTGTCCTTTTACATTGTATATTTTTTTACATCATGCATTATTGCATTTAGTAAAATAGACGCGAATTATACCCTATAAGCATTAAAATATGTTTAATTTTATCGTGGTTCTTCATTTTCCTCATCCTCTTCTTTAAAGGCAAAAACATCTGCATCTCTGCCTGAGGTATCAGATTGAACGATGGCACCTTTACCCACACCATCCATTTTAAGTTTCATATCTGCAGGGTTTGTGGCATATTCAAGAGTCACTTCTTCAGTAATACGCCCATCACGCAATAAGTCTAAAAGAGCCTGATCAAAGGTTTGCGTTCCATAAATTTCTTTACCCTCAAATAAAGCATCAGGTATTTCATAATCACGGTCTTCCATAATAAGCTGCTCTATTCTTGCTGTCTTTTTTAGCACTTCAATGGCTGCTGCTCTTCCACCCATTTTAGTTGGAATCAACCTTTGGGATATGACACCTTCAAGTACAGAAGCTAAAGAAGAACGAATACGGTTTTGTTCTTCTTTCCCAAACATACCTACTATTCTGTCTACAGTCTCTTTAGCATCGAGTGTATGTAAAGTTGAGAAAACCAGGTGACCTGTATTGGCAGCATGGAGGGCTATATCTATGGTTTCTAAATCCCTCATTTCCCCAACAAGTATGATATCAGGGTCTTCTCTCAGTGCTGCTCTAAGTGCATCTGAAAATGAATGTGTATCTTGCCCAATGGCACGTTGATTAATAAGACAACCCCTGTCTTTATGAATAAACTCTATCGGGTCTTCAACCGTTATAATATGTTTCTTTTCTTCTCTATTAATTTTATCTAGTATCGCTGCAAGTGTGGTTGATTTACCTGAACCAGTTACCCCAGTGACAAGCACAAGCCCACGATGAATATCTGTAAAACTTTTAATCACTTCTGGTAAATTAAGTTCATCGAGTGTAGCAATTTTTACAGGAATAATCCGGAAAACCGCGGAGAGTCCATCCATTTGATGAAAGAAATTTACCCTAAAACGGTGTTCATCACCCAAGACATAGGTAAAGTCAAGGTTTTTATCTTCTTTGAGTTTTATATACTGATCTTCTGTCGTAATCTCTTTTGCAATCTCTTCTACCATCTCAGCAGTCACTGCATCTTTCCCTAACATTTTTAAAATACCATCTACACGTACTCGTACAATAGCACCTGATTTAATATGAAGGTCAGAACCTCCATTACTAATCATCGTTCTTAGGTAAAGTTTAAGTTTTTCTTCCATGGTATCCCTTTTGGAGTAGTAGAGGTTATTTAGTTTAAAGTATCTAACATCTCTTGAAATGCTTTTTCAAAGGCTTCTAGCCCCTCTTTGAGTAATTGCGTATAAATTTCATCCATATCAAATCCATTATCTGACAATTTTGTAAAGTAACCACTCACTTCATTCTCATCAATAGGAAACTTTGGTGTAGATGCTGGCCTAGCAATATATGCTTCTATTGTAGCTAATGGTGCAGTATTTACAGAGTGCGGTGCCAAAAGTTCTCTCATATAATAATCTGCTGCCAATTCATCACCCTTAACACCTGTACTTGCAAATAGCGTACGTACAGCTGGCGTATGATTTGACTCTATTAGATTATATATTTTAGCGGCATTATAAATACCTGTTTTTGAGACATCAAGCCCCTCAGATGCTAAATCACTATCTAACATTCTGTCAAAACGGCTTACAAAAACAGAGATAACCGCTTCACAACGTCCTCCACCAGATGCTTCAAACTCATCTAAACCTTTTTTCATTGCTTTTAAACATCTACTTGCTTGTTTGGGTGAAAAAACCAAGGTAGCATTAACAGAGATACCTGTACTTAGTAATGCAGTCATTGCCTCATACCCTGCATCAGTAGCTGGTACTTTCACCATTACATTGGGCTCACCAATGGCTGCAAAAAGTCTCTTACCCTCTTCTATCGTACCTTCTGTATCATTCGATAAAAATGGGTCTACTTCTATAGAAATATATCCATCATTTCCCTTATCATAAGAGTCACGTAATGCAAGGGCTGCTGTACGAATATCTTCAATAGCCAGTGCCTCATATTTTTCTTTGGCACTTTTTCCTGCTAAGCTAGATAATTGCTCTTTATACGCAGGAGAAGTAGTAATGGCGTTTGCAAAAATAGAAGGGTTAGATGTTGCCCCATTAATAATACCTTTTTCGATTAAAGCAGAAAACTCATTTTTCAGATAGTCTCTCTCAACGAAGTCTAACCATAAAGAGAAGTTTATGTCTCTATTTACCATTTTTTATTCCTTATATTCCCAGTGAAATGTTTGCCAAGAGCCTAAATCTGTTGGCTTTTCTATCGTAACTTCAAGTGCATCAAGAAAAATATTTCTCTCAACCACTTCAGCACCCAAACGTACCATATGATCTGTTTTCATCTGACAGTCTATAAAATCATAACCTCTGCTACCTAAAACATCACTTAGTGCTTTAAATGCTACCTTAGATGCATCAGGTACCAAAGAGAACATAGATTCCCCAAAAAATGCCTTACCAAAGGCGATACCGTAGAGTCCACCAACAAGTTTTCCATCCTTATGCACCTCAACAGAATGTGCAAATCCCTCTTCATGCAGTCGTGTATAAGCTTCTATAATTTCATCTACTATCCAAGAAGCTTCTTGTCCTTCTCTGTATACTGTGGCGCAATGGCTGATGACTTCAGAAAAATGTGTATCAAAAGTTACAGTAAATTTTCCAGAACGTAACACTCTTCTAAAAGATTTTCGTACTATAAATTTATCGGGATACAAAACAAGTCGTGGATTTGGTGACCACCAAAGGATAGGGTCATCTTTTGAGTACCAAGGGAATATCCCTTTTTTATAGGCAAAAAGAAGCCTATGAGAAGAGAGGTCTCCTCCATAGGCTAACAAGCCTTCATCAGGTGCATAACGTGGGTCAGGAAAGGTACTTGAGTATTTACTCAACGGAGGAACATAGTAATCTTCTTCCATACCTGAGGACATCTACTTTCCTGTAAATGCGAACACTAGTTTGTCATTTTTAAAGCTCACTTTGACTGAACCACCTTTTTGGAGTTTTCCAAAAAGGATTTCATCTGTGAGTGCTTCTTTGACTTTTTGGTCTATCACACGGGCAATATGTCTTGCACCATAGCGTTCATCATAACCTTCATTTGCCAAGTACTCTTTGGCTTTTTTACCTACTTTGACTTTGACTTTTTTACCTTTGAGTAGTGCATTGAGTTTATCTAACTCTCTATCGACAATCGTCACCAAAGCCTCTAAATTTAATGCATTAAACTCTATAGTCCCACTCAAACGGTTTCTAAACTCAGGAGAGAAGAATGCTGCTAAGGCTTTGTCTGTCTTCATAGAGTTGTCTTTGTTGAAGCCCATGACATTGGCTTCTTTTGTTCCTATGTTAGAAGTCATAATGAGTATCACATTTTTAAAGTCAGATACTACACCATTGTTATCCGTAAGCTTAGCTCCATCCATCACTTGAAGTAAAATATTCATAATGTCAGGATGTGCTTTTTCTATCTCATCGAGTAAAAGTACCGTATGCGGATGTTTTTTGATCATCTCAGTGAGTAAACCACCTTGTTCATACCCGACATACCCTGGAGGAGCCCCAACTAAGCGGCTGATGGTATGGGGTTCCATATACTCTGACATATCAAGTCTCTCAAAGTGTACATGCATGGTCTTAGCAAGCTGTGTTGCTAAGGCTGTTTTACCCACTCCTGTAGGCCCTACAAATAAAAAGCTCCCGATAGGTCTGTCTTCCCCATTAAGCCCAGCATACGAACGTTTGATAGCTGTACTTAGTGCGCCTATCGCTTCCTCTTGTCCTATAATATGTGAAGACAAGTCTTTCTCTAAAGTCTTAAGCTTTCTCGTATCATCTGTTCCTATAACTGTAGAAGGTAATTTCATTATTTTAGCTACTGACATTTCTATATCTTTAGGCTTAACAGTGACACCACTTTCCCCTCTAAGCATAAAGTGTGCACCCACCTCATCGATGATATCCATCGCTTTATCTGGCAAAAATCTATCATGCAAGTATTTTACAGACAAGTCAATAGCTGACTGCAAAGCAGCATCTGTAAAGTTGATATTGTGATAATCTTCATACTTATGCTGTACACCTTTTAAGATGGTAAACGTATCTTCAATACTTGGTTCTTCTACGTCTATTTTGGCAAAACGACGGCTTAGTGCTTTGTCTTTGTCAAAGAAGTTTCTGTACTCTGCATAGGTTGTGGCACCTATACACTTAAGGTCACCACGAGCAAGAGCAGGCTTAAGTAAGTTAGAAGCATCCATGCTTCCTCCACTCGTTGCACCTGCACCGACCATTGTATGTATCTCATCTATGAAGAGTATCGCATCATCTTGTGCTGCAAGTTCTGAAATAATACCTTTAAGCCGCTTCTCAAAGTCACCTCTATATTTCGTACCTGCTACCAATGCTCCCATATCTAATGCATAAACTTTTGAGCCTTTGAGTATGTCTGGTACATCATCTTCAGATATACGAAGCGCAAGTCCTTCTGCAATGGCTGTTTTACCCACACCTGGTTCACCTACGAGTAGCGGATTATTTTTCTTACGGCGACAGAGTGTTTGCATGACACGTTCTATCTCATCTACGCGTCCTACAACGGGGTCTATTTTCCCTGTTTGTGCAAGGGCTACGAGTTCCATAGTAAACTGGTCTAAAAGTGTCTCTTCTTCTTTTTTCGTCTCACCTTCTACTTGAGGCTTAGCATAACGATGTGATATCACTTCTAAAATGTCTACACGTGCTAAGCCCTCTTTTTTAAGTAAATATACTGCATAAGAATGTTCTTGCATAAAGATAGCTGCTATCATATCTCCAATGGCTGCTTCTGTTCTACCAGAAGAGTGAATATGTGTCATCATGTCGTTTATAGCACGAGACAGTGCTACCGTTTCAAAAGGTTCTACCGCTTCTTTCAGTGCAGGTATAGTTTTTGTTATATGCTCAACGATACCCATCTCAAGTGCTGCAAGGTCTGCATCAAGTGTAGAGAGTATCTCTACCCCAGCCTCAGAACGAACTATGGCTAAAAACACATGTTCAACTGTTAAGTACTCATGTCTATTCTCTTTTGCATATCCTACAGCTTGTTTAAATACATCGTTAAGTGCTATGCTAATCATCGTAATCCTTTATTAACTATCTTCTTCTATGGTAGCAAGTAAGGGAAACTCATTTTGTTTCGCTCTTTGCTTCACTTGCTGTGCTTTTGTTTGTGCTATCTCAAAAGAGTACACACCACAAATCGCTTTGCCTTTGTCATGTATCTGTAACATGATCTGCTCTGCTTGCGTATTGTTCTTATGAAAGATACCTGTCAACACTTCTACTACGAAATCCATACTAGTGTAGTCATCATTGTGCAAAAGTACTTTAAACATTTGTGGTTCTTCAAGCTCTAAAGCTAAATCCAATTCTTCTTCAAACTTTGGCAATCGTTATCCTTAATTTGTATATCTATTATAAAATATTTTTATTTCTACTATAATTGTATCAAAAAATGTATAGGAATTGTGTATGTCATCACTTTTCATCACTGCTACAGGTACCAATGTAGGTAAAACGCACACCACTCTCAAACTCATAGAGGCTCTTGCTTCCAAAGGTTTAAAAGTAGGTGTCTATAAACCCATAGAGACAGGTGTCACCCATACAGCTCCTGATGCCACTATACTACTCGAAGCTTGCCAGAAGGTTAATGAGAATTTCAAAGCATTACAACCACTAGATATCACTGCTTACACCTTCGCTTTACCTGCGGCACCCTTTTGTGCTGATATAGAGCAAACCATACGCATAGAAAAAATCATAGAAAAGTACCATGAACTCTCTCTTCTTTGTGACATCCTCTTGGTTGAAGGTGCAGGAGGCTTACTTGTCCCCATCACCAAAGACTATACCATGATAGACCTAGCCAAAGAACTAAACAGCAAAGTCCTACTCGTCACCCCTAGCCGTCTAGGTTGCATCAACGACACCTTACTTTCTATGGAAGTATTAAAATCACGAGATGTTGATTTTGACTGGTGTGTGAACTTGCATGAAGATAAAGAAGAGTTTGAAAAAGTGACACAGCCTTATTATGATGCTGTGTTTGATGGGTGGTGGAGTGTTGCGGGTGGACTCGAACACTCCCTGAAGTCTTTTTTATAAAGAATCCAATAATTCCTTATTTCTCTCTATATTTTTCCAAACATATTCAATAAGTCTAAAATTTGGTAACCCAATAAGAAAAATATATGATGCAATCAATTCATCTCTATCAATGTCCTTTGGAATAATATTTTTTGTTGTCCAATTATTATATTTTGTTTCAATTTCTTTCTTATCTTTATTAAATATTTTTTCGTCTTTAAGAAGTTCATCTTTATCCTTTATCATCACATATGCTTTAGTGTAACCTTCAGTATATTTACGGATTAAAGTCAGTATTTTTTTAGGTAATCCTGAGTTTGAAATTAATAATTTAATACTATTTTTTTGTTCTTCTATTAAAGCATCTCTTAATATATCAGTATTTAAAATTAATATTTTATGTATTTTTTCATACTCTAATTTAGATGATATATTCATATTTTTCTTTAAATTATCAACAACCAACTCTTCAATAACCAAATGTAACATCATACTTAGCATGGTTTTATCTTCTATATTATTGAGTCCCATTAAACTCTCTAAATACAAATTTAATGCTATATCTGTTTCATTATTAAACTCCAAATATTTACCATATGCAAATATCAATATATAATCATCTCTAGTCAACAATATTCTAGGTCGACAAGAAGTATCTTCTTCAGTTAGAACACCTTTTAAAACTGGCTTTTTAAGTTTCTCTAAAATCTCAGGCATTAATCTTTCTACAGTAGTAACAATCAAATCATTTAAAGTTTTGTTAGTATCATTCCATCCATTTTCGACAATATTTTCAAGTTCTGTGACATCAATATTTTGAGGGATATCTAAACTAAAATCTGCCCATAATACAAAACTAAATAATATAAATAATTTGATAATTTTCATAAGCACTATCCTTTTCTACATACATTTTACCATTGATTAGTTATAATCACATAACAAATCCCTCAAGGATACCTATGCAACACTTAGTAGACACAAACAACTTTTCTGATGTACAAATAGCACAGCTTCTTAGCGATGCTAAAAGCTTTAAAGCCCATCGTCCTCAGCAACTACTGAATGACAAACTTCTCATCACCCTTTTCTTTGAAGCAAGTACTAGAACACGTAGTTCTTTTGAAGTGGCAGCCAAGCGTTTAGGCGCTTCAGTGGTGCACCTAGACCCAAGTAGATCTTCTACAAAAAAAGGAGAGAGTTTAGAAGATACCTTTGCAAACCTTTGTGCCATGGAGCCTGATGGTGTCATCATCCGTCATAGTGAAAATGAAACACCACAAATACTCGCAGACATGCAGATGACACCTGTCATCAACGCAGGGGCAGGAAACTACGCACACCCTACCCAAGCTCTGCTAGATCTCTTTACCATGGTAGAGCATTTTGATGGGGATGTTAAAGGCAAAACCATCGCCATCGTGGGTGACATCGTAAGTTCGCGTGTGGCAAGCTCAGGTATCCGTCTCATGAGACGTATGGGAATGAATGTTTTACTGGTAGCTCCTGAGCAGTTTATGCCAGAGTCTGACCTGCCTAAGTACAAAAACCTAGAAGATGTCATGGACAAAGTCGATGTCATTATGAGCCTCCGTGCACAGCTAGAACGTCACGAAACGGAACTCTTTGAAGACTACGATGACTACGCAAAACAATACTGCATAACCTCAGAGCGCATGGGAAAGAGAGACATCTTACTTCTTCACCCAGCACCCGTCATGAGAAACATAGACATCTCAGACGAGATGCTAGATGACCCTCGGTGTAAAGTCTTGACACAGGTTAAAAATGGGGTGTTTATGCGTATGGCTATTTTGAAGTTATTGTTGTTAGACTCGTAATATGTGGCTCACAAAAGAGAAGGGTTTTGCACACATAAACACATTGGGTCAAAACCGTACCCCTTTTCTCTTTATACTCTCTTACGACCAAAACAAAATCTTGGCACAGCCACTGGACACTTTAGCTAACGACATCTTCTACAAGTTAGAGGATTGGCGTAACTACCCTGTACAAAAAAGAGAAAAAAAACTTACTTTTTCTAAAAAACCTGTAGATTTTCTTCTCTATAAAAAAGCGTTGGAAAAAGTCTTAGAACAGATACGCGCTGGAAACACTTACTTACTAAACCTTACCTTTAGAACCCCCATAGAAACAAACTACACACTCAAAGAGATATTTACCTACGCACGGGCTAAATTTAAACTTTATTATAAAGATGAGTTTATCTGTTTTTCTCCCGAGCGCTTTGTAGAGATGGAAGGCGAACGTATAGCCACTTACCCTATGAAGGGAACCATAGATGCCAACATTCCCCTAGCAAAAGAGAAGATACTCGCAGACAAAAAAGAGATGGCAGAACACGTCATGATAGTAGACCTCATGCGTAATGACTTAGGCATCATAGGATCTGACGTTAAGGTAGAGCAATTTCGTTATGTCGAGAAGATAAAAGCAGGGGAAAAAGAACTCCTGCAAGTTAGTTCTAAAATCACAGCAAAACTTCCAAATGACTGGCAGAACAATTTGGGCTCTCTGCTTGCACAGATCCTCCCTGCTGGTTCCATCACAGGAACACCTAAAAAAAGTACGGTAAACATCATAAATGAAGTAGAAAACTTTGATAGAGGCTTCTATACAGGTGTCTTTGGTGTGTTTGATGGTACCTCCTTACGTTCAGGTGTCATGATACGTTTCATAGAAAAAGAAAATGAAAAACTCTACTACAAAAGTGGTGGTGGTATCACCATAGACTCAGATGCAAAAAGTGAATACGATGAACTCATCGATAAAATCTATTTGCCATTTTAATTAAAAAAGTGTAGAATATTTATACTAATTTATAAAGGTTCATTATGTCTAAACTATTTTCAAATATATTATTTTCTTTTTTTCTACTTTTCCAAACTATATCCATAGCTGACGAAGGCGACATAGAACGCTTAGTCGTTCCAGAAGCATCTTCTGAAGAAACTAGCACTTCTTCAGAAGAAGTAGAAGAAGTTCAAGAACATGTAGAGGACATAGAAGAAGCTCCCGAGCAAACTGAAACAACCCATAGTGAAGTATACGTAGAGCCTCCAGTAGCTAGTGAAAACACACAAGCAGAAGAAACAAACACAGAACCCATAGAAGCTACAGAGCAAACTGAAACTTCTGAACAGGTGCAAGAAGAAGTCGTAACAGAAGAAGCACCCTCTGAAGAAGAGCTTGAAGCTAAACATGCAGAAGAAGCGGAACTAAGAGAAGTTGGAGCTGGTGAAGAGCCTGTTATAGAAGAAGAATAATTATTTACACCCTCTATCCGTTCTATGTGACCATACATATTTTTTATCTTCTTTGACTTTGGAAAAGTACAATTTTCCAGAGTCTCTCCATGGGTCTATTACCACTCCATCTTCTACCTTCATATCTTTACCTGTGATAACAAGTGCATTATGCTCTGAAAAATATTCTCCTATATTTGCACCTGCTAAATGAAATCTATACTCTTGGTAGCCTCTTTGCTTCAAGTAAAGATATAAAGCATCTGACCAATGAAAACAAAGTCCTTTTTTACGTACGCCAATATTGACTAAAAAGTTATGCCAAATGGGGGGAGAAGTAAGTTCAAACTCTTTAGTAAGTTGTCTTGTTTTTTGGAAAATATCTCGTGAAAGGTACATACTTTCTTTAACAGGCACCTCTCTGTCTAAAGTATGTAAAAGCTTAGCTAGTTTATCTATCTTACTTTGAGAGACTTGCTCTGGCGTAACAGCACAGCCCACAAGAAGCAAACCGATAATAGCAAATTTAAAAAAGAGTCTGTGCATACTGACTAGGTAAATACTGCATGACAGCTATCATAAGAAGTATCATCACAACGGAGTAAGACCATACCCACTTTGGATTTTTAGAGACAATGTAACCACCTATAAAACCTACTATTAACCCTCCAATATGTGCAGAAACATCTACAGAAGGGATAGAGAAACCTATGACTAGGTTTATCCCAATGATAATGGCAAATTCCTTCATAAAAGCTTTGGTATGCGCTTCTATTTTGTCACGGTGCGCTATGAAAAAACCACCCATCGCACCAAAGATACCAAAGATGGCTCCAGATGCACCTACTCCTACAGAAGCGGGGTGCATATATAGCGAAGCCAAGCCACCTAAAAGTCCAGAAAAAAGATAGATGCTCAAATATGATGTAGTATTGAAATACTGTTCAACTCCTCGTCCTATGAGGTAAAGAGAAAACATATTCATAAGTAAGTGCGTCATACCACCATGTAAGAACATGGCAGTAAAGAGGCGCCACCACTCACCATCGAGCACAGTCATAGGACCAAAAAGTGCTCCCATGTCGACAAGGACTTCTATGTCCATATCAATCAAACTTTGACTTAAAAAAGCAGAGAGTATATAGCCAAGTATATTAATGGCTATCAGCGAGTAAGTGATTTTATATTGTTTAAAAGTATTTGTCATTACGACTTAACAAATTGCCTCAGGGAATATGACACCATCTATGCCCGAGCGAGCAATTTTAGATATCTCTTTTTCATCATGTACGAGTACTAATAAACGTGCATCAAACAAATACTCCTGTGCGATAGGCTGAATAATCAGTGCATCATCTTCCTCACACACCATGTAAACAGCACCTAGAGCATTTGCAAAAATAGCTTCTTGTAATGAGTTTACTGTTACAGCAAAAGGTATATTATTTTCTTGACAATGCGCAGCAAGTTTTTGTGAATCAACCAATGGCTCTAAGAGAACAATATCTTCAGGCTTTGATTTTTTTATATCCTCTTGTAAAAATATTTTACAAAACTTAGGACTTTTTACCCACGAATGACCTATAATTATCATGACGTTTCCTTTAAAACTAATTTAAGCTGCACACTCTTTAGAACAATAATACTTACCCTGTATAATAATACTCTCTTTTACTGTCACATAAGTACTGCATTTTTCACACTCTACAAGTGTATCGTCATCTAGTTTTTTTTCATGTGCACTTTTACCAATACTTGGAAGTTTCCCTCCGAAAAATCTGTAAATCATCACACCAGCAATAGCAAATATAAGTAACTTTAAAATCACACTTGACCCTTAATATATAAATAATTTCGTTGGTTTTTCTGTACTATATCATACTCTAACTTATGCCCTACGTCTGCCACTTCATCAAAAACACGCGAACCTTTATAAAAAAGATACTCTGTTTTCACATCACTAATAGCCTCTGTCAAATCTAAGAGTAGTTTTGTATTGGTCACGGCACGTGAGCTTATGAGTTCAAAGGCATCATGCTCTACAAACTCCACACGCTTGGCTTCTACACGTACGTTAGAGAGTCCACCATCTATGGCCGCATATTTTAAAAACGACACACGTTTTTTAAGTGGCTCTGCTAACACCACTTCACACTCTGGCATAGCTATGGCAAGTGCAAGTCCAGGGAACCCTGCCCCTGTACCTACGTCTAAAAGTGTTTTAGGTTTTTTTATAAATGTCAGTGGGTAAAGTGAGTCTACGATGTTGACATAAATGGCATCTATCGTTTTTGCTCCTGTGAGGTTGTGTATCTGGTTCCACTCATGTAAAAGGGAAGCAAAGTTCTCTAACTTTACTATGATGTCAGAGTCAAGTACTATCTCTTCTTTGTCTAAATATTGTCCTAAATTCATTAGAGTATATGTCCCATCTTCGTCTTTTTTACATCCAAATATTTTTCATTATATGGATTAGACTCTATCACAATAGGTAAACGCTCAACAATATTTATATTGGCTAGATTTTCTATTTTACTTGGGTTGTTAGTAAGGAGTTTGAGTTTCTTAATGCCATAGTGATTTAAAATGAATTCTACCACTTCATAGGTACGTTCATCTGCACGAAAACCTAACTGATGGTTGGCGGCAACTGTATCTAGCCCTGTGTCTTGAAGGGCATAGGCATTGACCTTGTTGAGTAGCCCAATGTTCCGTCCCTCTTGACGGTGGTAAATAATCATCCCACCCTCTTTGGCTATGAGCTTCTGCGCATAAACCAACTGTTCACCACAGTCACATTTCACTGAACCTATGGCATCACCTGTGAGACACTCAGAGTGTACACGTACGATGGGTGCATCTAACAAGTCATCGGTAAAGATAGCCAAGTGCTCTTTACCATTGACACCTTTGCCTTCTTTAAAAGCTTGTATCTTAAACGTGCCATATTTGGTTGGTAAAGTAGCGATTTGTGATATTTCTATGTTATTCATAGGCAGATTATACTCTAAGAAGTATGAATTAATAGTCCATTAGCATTAATTAGTGTAAAATAACCCAATTAATTACTAAGGTATCTTATGTTTCCACGTTTTAGAAGAAGAAGAATCAACCCAGTCCTACGTGACTTACTCCAAGAGACACATCTTTCTGTCAATGACTTCATCTACCCACTCTTTGCTAAAAGTGGTACAGGTATCAAAATAGAGATAGACTCTATGCCTGGTGTGTTCCAGATGAGCATCGACGAGATAGTCAAAGAGTGTGATGTACTCAAAGGCTTAGGCATCAAGTCCATCATCCTTTTTGGTATACCAGACACCAAAGACTCTGTAGGCTCTGACGCCATGTGTGAACACGGCATCATCGCTCAGACAGTTCGAGCCGTAAAAGCGGCACACCCAGACATGTTTGTGACTACTGACCTTTGCTTCTGTGAGTACACAGACCACGGTCACTGTGGTGTCATAGACCCAGTACTAGAGACTGTTGACAATGACATTACACTTGACAACTTAGCCAAACAAGCTGTCGTCCATGCCAAAGCAGGTGTAGATATGATTGCCCCAAGCGGCATGATGGACGGCATGATACAAGCCATAAGAGCAGGACTAGACGGTGCAGGGTTTGAAAACCTCCCAGTCATGTCTTACTCTACCAAGTTCTCTTCAGCTTACTACGGACCTTTCCGTGATGTAGCAGAGTCAAGCCCAGGAAAAGGCGACAGAAAAAGCTACCAAATGAACCCAGCCAACCGTAACGAAGCCATAGCAGAATCTGTAGCAGATGAAGCAGAGGGAGCAGACATCCTCATGGTTAAACCTGCACTTGCGTACCTAGACATAGTAAGAGATGTCAAAAATAACACCACCCTACCACTTGCAGTCTACAACGTAAGTGGTGAGTACTCTATGCTTAAGATGGCAGCTAAGGCTGGTGTGATTGATTATGATGCAGTGATGATGGAAACGATGATGGCATTTAAGCGTGCTGGGGCTGATATTATTATTAGTTATCATGCTAAGGAAGTGGCGGAGATTTTGGGGAGATAATATATGATGAACATATCACAAGACAGCCATACAACTTCTCCTGAAACAATAGATTCTTTGTGGATAAAAGAGATAGAAAGACGAAAACAAGAAATAGACTCAGGTAAGGTTATCCCTATTGAAGGCAAAGAAGTTTTTCATAAAATAAAACTCAAATTCAATATAAAGTAGGGTGTTGTCCCCTGACAACACCTTTTAAATTTTAATACTTCTCTAATATTTAAATTCATGGTGCTGTGAGGGCACAGCACCCTACGCTACTATCTTTTTGTATATCTTTTTACTGCAACAATAGTCTGCCAAGTTAAAACCGAAAAAATAATGTTAAAAATAAGAGACATAAATTCATAATCTTTTTTCAAAATCTTTTCTAATGGTCTAAATTCTTTCAATGGATAATTTAACCCCTGCACAATAGTATTTAAAATTTCACTTACTTTTGGAGATATATCCATCAGCCATGTATGTTCATTTCCATAAATAATCAATCCGTACATAATTGAAAAAAATACTATCAATCCTATTGGTCTTATAAAACTTTGTCCAAAATTGGACATCTTTTCATTAATCCAAAAAATAAATTTTTCTTGTAAATAACCTTTAATTAGTTTATCTTTTAGCTCAACTTTATGCTTCTTCATTTCCAAACTAAAATACTTATTAGCTTGAATATGATTACCAATTTTATCATAGGAATATTTAAGAATTCTAAAGGTTTCTCTATTAGTATTTTGAAATTCAACAAAAGAACCTAAAAAATTTGGATACTCTTTTAGATTAATCTTTTCCATATTTAAACCACTTAAAAACTTTGTATTTCTAAAATTTGTAAAGTCTAAAAATGTTGCATACTCAAAAATTGCTATATATTTATTATCTCCTTTACTTTTCCCAAATCTACATTCTTCAAAACCAACAAACTTCTCAAATATACTTTTATATATTTTGAATTCTATAAACTCAGTTTTATAGAAGTCAACCAATTCTGTAAAATTTGAATCATCTATTGTAAATTTTTGAATTAAATTAAACTTACATTCAAATTTATCTTCAAAGGTATTTTTATTCATATACAAAGTATCTATTTTACAATTTATTAATTCAAGCTTTTTCTCAAAAATACAATATTCAAATTTTATATATTTTATTGCATAATTTTCCTGATAATTTTCTTGATTTGTATTAAACAATGGTTCTTTAAAATGTACAAAATCTAATTCAAGCCCCTGATAAAAAATACAAGTATAATCAAACTGTGAATATGAAAGAATGTATATATCATCTTCCCTTGAATATGCAGAGATTAACTTATTAAATTTACATGTTTGATATATAACATTATCTCGATTTTTCAATATAGAATAATCGTACAAATACCAATCATTTAAAAAAATACAGTCTTGAAAAAAAACTCTAGCTCTAGCTAATTCTAAATCACTTAAATAAAATTCACACCCAATAAACCAAACTTTACCAAAACAATCTAATAAGTGAAAATAATCAAAATAGTCTCTATCATCTCTAGTTGGAAACATTATATTTCGTGGAACAATTTGATATTCTTCAAAAGCATCAAAATTTTCTTTATCTATATTATTAGCTTCTAATTCTTCTATAGTTAGCTTAGCATTCATGTCATCAATATACTTATGAGACTTTTTCACACTATCTATAATATATTTCTTGAATTCATCATAAAATGAACTTAAAGTACCATCATTCCAATCATTTGAATAGTCATTTTTAGGACAATGCAACACACATTTATCATACTCTCTCCAAGTATCTAAATCACAATCTGTACATGAACACTTATTTACATTCATCGTATTTCTCTACCTTAGCATATACAACCATATTATCCCTTTTTTATTTCATTGTTTCAAGTTTTAACATATACATCACTTCAAACCACACAAATATTTAACCCTTACGGCAAAAGTGTGATTGTATTCATATTTCCTCATGTGGTCGGCTGAAGCCAACCCTACAAATACATATTACGCTACACTCAAATCAATCCGATAGTCCAACAAATGCGGCTCTTTTTGCAAGAGTTCTAGCAGTATCATCGTTGAGCCACTGGGTTTGCGTAACCCTTGTTCCCATTGTCTTACAGAAGAGAGACTTACATTTAAAAGTTTTGCAAAGACAGATTGTGAGACTTTGATAGTTGTGCGTATCTGTCGTATATGCTCAGCATCTATCGAGACTTTCTCTATCTCTATACCCATTTTATGTAGCTCTTTTTGGGTGAAAGATACTTTCACTCCTGCACCAATCATATCTTTGACCGTAGAGGCTATCGCTTCATCTATATTATTTTTCATCTTTCTCTCCTATCTGTACAAATATTCCATCATTTATCAATGCAGAAAGCAACTTATCATCCAGTGACAAAATATCTTTGGCTAATATCTTAAGGTTTTTGAGCCGTACTATAGATATATTTTCCTGCTCATTTTTCATAAAGCCATAAACTATAACAGCTCTGTCATTTTCTCTATATACAACTATCGTTCTATATGCAGAACTTTTACCACTGCCTTCTGATGAGACTCGAACTTTGTACAAGCCTCCTCCAAGATTTACACTTGAAAGATTGTTTTGCATGTCTGCTATGGCTAAAAGAAGTTTCTCATTGGACAACTTCTGTTTCTTAGCCCATTTATTGAACCATTTTGTTTTTAGCTTTTTCATATTTATTATACCTCATTGTAGTATAGTTGTCAATAACTATACTTATTAGAAATATTCTAACGAGGAAAATGTATTTAATGTAATAATCTTTCAAATTGACATATTTTTTCTCGTTTCATGGTTCTTGAAGCTCTGAAAGAAGAAGAAACACATTAAACCCATTTAGCTATAATCCCACCATGAACATC
>Ga0256827_10000756_pt1 | contig 20346 bp, 23 predicted proteins | sample CV84metaG_FD_185977 | JGI IMG/M metagenome (GOLD analysis project Ga0256827, IMG submission 185977) | Hydrothermal vent microbial communities from East Pacific Rise, Pacific Ocean - CV84 | ecosystem: Environmental > Aquatic > Marine > Hydrothermal vents | place: Pacific Ocean: East Pacific Rise... | reverse complement strand
ACTAACTTTAAATAGTGTTCCCAATGTACTCGACATAATTTCTCTTCCTTAAAAATTTCAATGGGTGAAAGGTTTCTCTTATACCATTTTCCTGATTTTGACTGGATAGAAATATTTAAAAACTTTTAGAATAAATTATTTGTCCAAATTCATCTATATGAAAACGACTTATAGGTATACAAACTGCTTGTCTATTTGTTCTGATTTTTTAAATTCGGGGAAAAAATGCCTACCACCAAAGATCCATCTTTAAATAGTTCACCTTTATCAGAGGATTCTTCACTTTTTGAGGCTCTCTCTGCTTTAGGCCGAAGTATTGAAATTATAAAAATGGCTCCCACAAATTTTGCACAAATTGAAGAAGCGATTTGGTTAATGTACCACACGATGTTATCGGTCTTTGCTGAGCATAAAATTATTTTATTAAGTGCTTTTCACGGGAAAATGACTGTAAATCAAACCTCTGTCAACACAACGAACAACATGCTTAAACCCTTAGAGGATCAACTCATTCTTCTTCGAATTACAGGACTCCAAATCAAACGAAATGTTTCTAAAAAAGAACTTTCAGAACTTGCCCATCTACTGACCCTTGACAAAGCAGAAACCTTTTCAACAGGGATTCGCAAAGCTGCTCTTTCGCACATCACGATTCCGGCAACTCGATGCAAGACCGTTCATATTGAACAAATTGTAGCATTTCTTAAAGGCGATATTATGAGTACAAATTCCGAACTCAACAAGGAATTAACTCATCTTGCCACCAATCCAGATCGACTCGGGCAACTACTTATAGAGTCCGCATTATTACTTCAGCAACAAGATTTCAACGACTCCCGTTCCTTTAAGCATTTAGTTATCGAATGTCTCCGCCGCGCCTTTTTTGGCATCCGGAAAATTCCTCATTTCTCAGAAACAAGTGAAGGAGTTGAGCAATTTAAGAAATCACTTGCTCGCCTACAAAATGGGCTTTGTAAAAAAATTGCCGAACAGACCGGAAGTTCTCAGATTGAAATGGATAAAGATATTGAACGAGAACTTTTGATTATGCAAAAGGATCTTGATCTTTCTCTATTCATTCACGCATTTTCAACACAGCATGATGTTCTCACGCAATATCGAAATAAAATCAAAACGTTCCTTCACGCTCAAAATCCCGAAATTATTGAAGAATTACTTGAGCATGGTTCTTTTCAATCTGAGGATTGGCAACACATATTACACGGCGATGAATTTATTCCTCCATCTGGTTCATTAGAAACACCCCAAGCAATAAAAATGTTAGCAGAATTTATTAACGAGGAGACAGAATCGGTTAATAGCCATCCTACAAATTTAACAGAAAATTTAACCCCTCCCCCTCAGACCCGCCGATTTTCTCTTCATAAAAAAGAACCGCAAAAAGAGATTGGAACCATCGGAGGCCAAGGTGGCCTGATGAATCGGAAAGAGTTACTTTTCAGTATCTCGGAAGTAGCCCAAGAATTAATGCAACCGCTCACCGCCATGAACGCGACACTCGAAATGCTCAGCGGCGGATATGTTGGAGACGTTACACCTGAGCAACAAAAGATGTTACTTTTAGCATATAACAGCGGAGATCATCTTCGGCATCTCATGGAAGAACTCATCGCGATTGTTGGATTTCCCACCAACAAGGGAACCGACAAACGGTTCCACACCACGAGCGATGAGGTCGCAAAACTTCAGCAAAATAAAGATCACTAAAATTAAAACCCTGCGGTAAAAGAGATAAAGGCAGCAACTCCTGTCAGATCTGAGTTTCCACCCACATCAGAAAAATTAACCGTATTCCATGTCCCGCGAATCCCCATTCCAAGCATTCCAGCATCGTACACACGGAATTCAACTCCAGTTCTTGCATAAAGTCCTATTCCAAAGGCTGATTCATCCTGATCCTCATACTCAGGAATAGATGCTTCATCGTCCTCTTGGCTTCGATAATTAAAGAAAGTCATTAACGGTCCACCGGCTAAATAAACGCGTAAAGAACGACTTTTATTTAGATAAAGACTCATATATCCACCACCAGCAAAGTCGATCATCCACATCGAGGCAGAGATTCGAATGTACGTTCCTCCGGGTACTCCTCCAGGAGTAGTAGAATAGAAACTAACATCATCCGCCATAAACCCGAAAAGGAAAGAACACTCTAGTCCGTATTGGAAATAATCTCCGATAGGTGTGGTTCCCCAAGCACCACCAAATTGAGGAAAAAGAGATAGGTCTATTTTTTCAGAAGCACCGTCCACAGCAAATTTAAGTCCTTCAAACTTTGCGGCACCGAGTAGTGCTTGAACATTATAGCCTTCTTCCCAGACATTATAATCTGTATTATCAATACTCACTCCTGAATAATATTCTGCGGAACTCGCTTTCTGTGAAAAACCAACAATACAAGTTAGTCCAACAAATAAAAGATGGATCGTGCGCTTCGTAAACATAAAAAAACTCCTTTTCACTTAAGACAAACAACATATCTTATTTTTTATCCAATAAAAAAACTATTTTTCAAAAATTTCCGCTTCAAAAATAGATTGAGTAAAAAAAATTATAAAATAACCATGTTATTTCGATGAATAGCAACAGGAGTCTTTGACGAAAGCAAGGACGTCTCTACAAATTGATTGCTTGAGAATTCAATAAGACCTCGAGCAATTGATTCCCCTTGGGTTGTTTTAATATCAACCAAAGCTCCAACATTAAAGTTTTTGATCGTTTTTACAATTCCCACCGCAAGAAGACTTTTTCCATTTTTTAAGGCAGAAACCGCTCCATCATCAATAATTACATCCCCTTCAATGCGATTAAAAAAAGCAATCCAGCGTTTACGTTTTGAAATATTACTGGCTTTTGGGAAAAGTAGAGTTCCCTCATCTTCGCCTTCAAAAATGCGAGTGAGCGCTCCTGTTTTTCGACCATTGGCGATAATAACAGGAATTCCATTATGTGCGGCAATCTGAGCCGATTGTAATTTTGAGGCCATGCCACCAGAAGAGAGCGGATTAAATGTATCACTCACCAAATTAAGAACTCCTGTATCGACCTCTTCGATATAGGGAACGCGATGGCGTCCATTCCGGAGCCCATCGGTAGTGCTGAGAAGAACCAATGCATCGGCATCAATAAGAATAGAAACAAGAGCAGCAAGCACATCGTTATCGCCAAAGTTAATTTCTTGCGTGGAAATAGCGTCATTTTCGTTGATGATTGGCGTAATATTATGGGCGATTAAATTAAGCAGCGTATTACGTGCATTGAGGTGTCGTTCCCGATGTTGCAACGCATCGTGCGTGAGCAAAACTTGTCCAATTTGACAATGACGTTTTGCGAAGAGCCGGTCATAAACGCCCATTAAACGCATCTGCCCCACAGCTGCCGCCATTTGCAAATCAGGCATGGCCACGGGCCGATCGGTCATGCCAAGCGCATGCATTCCCGCACCAATGGCTCCCGAGGAGACAAACGCCGTTTCGCATCCACGTTTTTGAAGAAGAGCAATCTCATTCACAAGCAAACCGATCCGACGTGAGTCGGGTCGGCCGCTTTGTTGAACCAGCACTTTGCTACCGGCTTTTACAACAATCCGTTTTGCGCTTTTTAGAGCATCTCGATAAGGTTGCTGAGCCATAGGGCAAAGAGGGGGTTAGCTCAACTTTTTAAAGCAAAGCGTTGCATTGTGTCCACCAAATCCGAGGGAATTACTCAACGCCACATCAATATTCATTTCGCGAGCTTTGTTGGGCACATAATCCAAATCACAATCAGGATCAGGATTCTTATAATTAATGGTAGGAGGCGCAATACTGTCCCGAATGGCGAGAGCACAAATAGCCGCTTCAACGCCACCAGCTGCTCCGAGCATGTGTCCGGTCATCGACTTGGTTGAACTCACCGCAACTTTATATGCCAACTCTTTACCCAATGCTTTTTTAATGGCAAGCGTTTCGCCTTTATCATTAAAATAGGTAGAGGTTCCGTGGGCATTGATATAATCCACATCTTCTGGTTTTAGACCGGCATCCGCAATAGCCAACTTCATTCCTTGAGCAGCTTCTTCGGCATCCTCCGCAGGAGCAGTGATGTGGTAGGCATCGCATGTGCGCCCATATCCAGCGAGTTCACAATAGATCCTTGCACCACGTTTAAGCGCATGTTCCTTTTCTTCTAAAACAACAATACCAGCCCCTTCAGACATTACAAAACCATCCCGTTCTTTATCAAACGGACACGAAGCGCCTTCCGGATCATCATTTCGACGACTGGTCGCACGTAAAGCAGAAAACCCTGCAATACCCAACATCGCCAAAGAAGCTTCAGCACCACCAGCAATCATAACATCCGCATCACCCGATTGAATAATGCGTAGCGCTTCACCAATCGAGTGTGTTCCCGATGCACAAGCACTGGTTACACAAAAGTTAGGGCCTTTAAATCCGTATTTAATCGCGATATATCCAGAAAGAATATTCACAATCATTTGAGGAATCAATTGGGGAGAAACACGGCGAGGACCACCTTTAATGGCACGAGCACATTGCTCTTGCATAATTTGCATTCCACCAATTCCGGAACTGGCAATCACTCCAACTCGACGCGAATCAAGTGCATCTATATCAAAACCCGCATCTTCAATAGCCATCGTTGCAGCGGCAACACCCCAAATAGAATAGGGATCCATTTTTCGGGCTTCTTTTTTATCAAAGAATCTTTCAAGGTCAAGATCACGAATTTCGCCGCCAATTCGCACTGCATATTGGTCAATATCAGGGACATTCGCCACGGCTTTAATACCGGACTTACCCTCTTTAATACCGTCCCAAAATTGATTAAGTTCGCTTGCAACGGGTGAGACCACCCCAAGACCTGTTAATACTATTTCCCGCCGTTTCATAAACCGCTCCTTCAAAATCGATATCGAAATGACCGGAATACTCCAAGAGTACGTCCGGTCATTTATTAAGCCTTAAAGACCTTTTTACTCGCCGAATCCTTTTTCTTTCAAGTATTCGATTACGCCACCAACGGTCGTCATTTTTTCTGCATCTTCGTCAGGGATTTCTGCATCGAACTCTTCTTCGAAAGCCATAACCAATTCTACTGTATCAAGCGAATCAGCACCAAGATCTTCGATGAAAGACGCGCTTTCAACGACTTGATCGGCATTCACTCCGAGTTGTTCTACAATGATATCTTTTACTTTATCTTCAAGTGCCATTTTATTTCTCCTTTATTTCTTAGGTTTACACTTACTATCAAACATTACATGACCATCCCGCCACATGTCGAGATCACTTGACCTGTAACATACGCGGATGCATCACTCACTAAAAACAGAACTACATTTGCCACATCTTCTGGCTCGCCAAAGCGGCTAAGCGGAATGAGCTCTTTCATTTTATTTTGTACTTCTTCATCTAATGCGTCCGTCATTGCCGTACGAATAAACCCAGGGGCCACCGCATTACAACGAACATTTCGAGAAGCTAATTCTTTGGCAACGGTTTTACTAAAAGAGATCACGCCTCCTTTAGAAGCGGCATAATTTGCCTGTCCAGCATTGCCCATCAAACCAATTACGGAAGCAATATTAACAATGGTTCCACTACGACGTTTCATCATACCGCGCATCGTTGCTTTGGTGCAGAGAAAGGTTCCTTTTAAATTCACATTCAAAACGGCATCCCAATCGGCTTCACTCATTCGCATGATCAAACCATCTTTCGTGATTCCTGCGTTATTCACCAAGATATCAATTTTACCAAAATCTTTTTCAATGGCCTTAACTCCAGCTGTTACGCTATCGCCTTCCGCCACATTTACGCCATAACATTCCGCACGGCGACCCAAAGCTTTCACTTTTTCTGCAGTCTCTGCGAGCCACTCTGCATTCAAATCACACAGGGCAATATCAGCACCTGCTTCTGCTAGTTTCAAGGCAATTGCCTGCCCGAGTCCACGAGCGGATCCGGTTACAAGTGCCACTTTATCATTCAATTCAAACATGGTATTTTTCCTATTCTTTTTCTAAATCTGTTAATCCCGTGATGTTACGCACTGAGCACGTCTTGTCAATACGCTTTATGAGTCCAGCGAGAACTTTTCCTGGACCACACTCTACAATCTCTTTAATTCCTTGACTCTTCATCCACTGAATCGAAGCCACCCATTGTACCGACGAAGTAATCTGTTTTACCATATTTTCTTTCAGGGAATTTTCATTATGAGGCTGTGCTGTTACATTAGAAAGCACAGGACACCCCAGCGATGAAAAGGAAAGAGGAGCCAAATAATCTGCCATTTTATCCGCAGCAGATTGCATAAGAGGCGAATGAAACGCTCCAGCAACTGGCAAACGAATGGCACGTTTTGCACCCGCTTCCTTCACCAAAACTTCCGCTGTTTCAATCGATTCCGCCGTACCAGAAAGAACCGTTTGCGCCAACGAATTAAAATTAGCGACATAACAACCCGCCTCAGCAGCAATCTTCACAAGCAACTCGCCATCCATTCCCATCACCGCCAACATGGCGCCTGGGTTCGTTTCACAAGCCGCTTGCATCGCCTCGCCACGCGCTTTTAAAATCAAGATGGTTTCTTCAAATCCAACCACACCGGCCACATAAAGCGCCGTCCATTCACCCAAACTATGTCCCGCTAAAAGATCATACGTTAAATCAGATTGTTTAAGCTGCAACGCTTTAAAAGCGGCTGCACTCGCCACAAAAATACCCAACTGCGCATGATTCGATTTATTGAGTTCTTCTTGCGGTCCTTCAAAACAGATTTTTTCGAGATCGTACCCCAAGATTTCATTCGCTTGACTAAAAAGTGCTTTGCACTCTGGAATCGCTTCGGCAAGATCTTTGCCCATCCCGACCACTTGCGATCCCTGTCCTGGAAAAATAATAGCTGTCTTCATGATTTACTCCATTCTAAAACAGATGCACCCCAAGTGAACCCTGCACCAAAAACCGTAAGCGCCACAAGATCACCTTTTTTTATCGTTCCATCTTTTGCCGCTTCATCCAATGCAATAGCTAGTGCAGCAGAAGAGGTGTTGGCATATTTTTCGACATTAGAATACATACGCCCCTCAATATTCAAACGCTTAGCCACGGCATCAATAATACGAATATTCGCCTGATGCGGAATAAAACAAGCAATCTCATCTGGAGACACTTTATTTTTTTCTAACGCAATCGTCACCGCTTCCGCCATATAAACTACCGCATGTTTAAAAACTTCACGTCCACCCATTTTTAAAAAATGTAACCGTTCGTCGATCATTTCATGCGAAATGGGATGCAGCGTTCCGCCCCCAGGTGCCCAAAGTAATTCGGCTAGCGATCCATCGGATCCCATCGACGCCTGCATAATTCCGCGACCTTCGTTCGTCGCTTGCAAAACTGCTGCACCTGCGCCATCGCCGAATAAAATACAAGTTCCCCGATCTTCCCAATCCAAAATGCTACTCATTTTTTCGGCACCAATCACAAGCGCATTTTTAACCGCTCCGGCAGCAATCTGATTTTTTGCCGTATCGAGGGCGTAGAGAAAACCAGAGCATGCCGCACCAATATCAAAACAGTAGGCATTTTTTGCCCCAATCTTTTCCTGCACAAAACAGGCCGTACTCGGAAAGGTCATATCAGGCGAAAGCGTTGCAACAATAATCAGATCCAACTCATCTGCCTGAATCCCTGCATCCAAAATCGCTTTTTTTGCCGCCTCAGCTGCAAGGTCAGAAGTCGCCTGATTTTCCGCGGCAATATGCCGTTTCTTCATTCCTGTTCTAGAAAAAATCCACTCGTCTGAGGTATCGACTATTTTCTCTAAATCCTGATTAGTCAGCACCTTTTGAGGTACATACGAGCCGGTTCCAATGATTGAAACTATAGAAGATGTTGCCATAGTAATTTCTCTTACTTAATTTAATCTTTTGCGTTTATACGCTTTAATTCAGCTTCAATCAAATGATTTACATCATGGTTAATTGCTTCTGTTGCCACACGAATTCCATTAAATGTTGCAAACGCATTCGACGAACCGTGTCCAATAATAACCACACCATTGGCACCCAACAGTGGCGCACCACCATAACTGGAGGGATCGGCATGTGCTTTCATCTCTTTAAAAACGCCAACAGACAACAACCCACCAATCATTCGAAGAGGGTTCGCTTTAAACATTTTTTTAAGCCACGTAGAGATCATTCGTGCAACCGCTTCGCTTGTTTTCAACACGACGTTCCCAACAAATCCATCACAAACAGCCACACTTACACGACCACCAAAAAGATCGCCACTTTCCACATTTCCGATAAAATTGAGTTCTGTTTTTTCAAGCAAGCCAAAGGTTTTCTTTGTGGTTTCATTGCCCTTTGCCGCTTCCTCTCCAATACTCAACAGGCCAACCGATGGATTCTTTTCGCCCAAAATTTCGCGCGAATAAATACTGCCCATCACGGCATATTGTTGCAACATCTCAGGCGTACTGTCTGGATTTGCTCCTGCATCAAGCAGAATAAAAAGCTTTTTTGGCGTAGGCATAATTGTGGCAATTACAGGACGCGTAACACCTTTAAGCGTTCGCAATTTCAAAGTAGCAGCCGCAACAGCAGCGCCCGTATTTCCTGCCGAGAAAATGGCATCCGCCTTTCCGTCTTTTACCAATTCGATTGCCCGAGTAATCGAAGAATCTTTTTTCCGACGAATCGCCATCGCAGGCGAATCACCCATTTCAACGACTTGAGATGCATGCACAATTTCAATACACGAAGGAATCGGTCCCTTGTGTTTTTTTAGTTCATTTTGAATAGCTGTTTCATTCCCTACCAAAAAAAGCTTCTCCAAGCCTTGCAATTCTTTTGCCGCTTGCAAGGCTCCAGTTACAATTTCTTGAGGGGCAAAATCGCCACCCATCGCATCAATGGAGATACGCATGGAACCTAGTCAACTGAAACGGTCATAACCTGACGACCATTATAATATCCACAACTAGGACAAGCGCGGTGAGGCATTTGTGGAGCTCCACACTGTGCACAAGAAGAGGCACGCGCGATAGGCTTTTTCATGTTTTGCGCCTTACGGCTTGCGGTTCTACTTTTCGACGTCTTTCTCTTTGGAACTGCCATTTGCAATCCTCCTTCATCTTATAAATTTAGTTGATTTAATATTGACCAATTATCTGAACTATCTATTTTTTCACATGAACAAAAGTGCTTATTTTTATTTTGTCCACACTGTTCACAAAGCCCTTTGCAATCTTCACTACAAAGAGGAAATCCCGGCAGGTGAAGCAACAAATCTTCCCGCATATCTTTTGTGATATCCACAAAATCAATCTCCTTAGAAATCGGGCAAACGCGTAGAAAAGCGGAATTGAATATCGTTGTCGAGAAAAATTCAGTACATCTTGCACATTGTACCTTTACCGGCACTTGAATTTCTCCACGCACGACTAATTCCTCTGAAATAACTTGAGAAAAAAGGCGATAACGAACCTCCCCGTCTGGGCAGACAAAAGGATCCTTCTCCAATTCCAAAATCGAAGCGGGCTCCTTCCCTTCATATTCCATCCCCTCGGGGGGAATTTGTTTAATCCAAATCTTCATTTCTTACTTTCCTCTGCCAATTCAATAGAACGATCTCGTGCCGCAAAAAGGGCAGAAATAATCGAAGTTTTCACCCCTTTTTTCTCCATCTCTTCAATCGCCGCTGCTGTGGTTCCTCCTTTCGAAGTAACTTTTGCACGTAATTGCTCGGCCGATTCATTCGAATTTTTCATCAATGTAGCTGCACCAATAATCGTTTGTAACGCAAGCTCGCGCGAAAGATCTTTTTCCAATCCCATCTGCTCAACCGCTTCGAGCATACTTTCAATCCAATAAAAAACATACGCCGGCCCACTCCCACTCAAAGCCGTCACAGCATCCAGTTCACGCTCCGTCACTCGCACCGCCAAACCCACAGACCCCATCAACTGTTCCGACCAAAGCAAATCCGCTTCCGAGGCACGGGTTCCCCCTGCCACACCCGCTGCACCCTCTCCCACTAAAGAAGGCGTGTTGGGCATCACACGCACCACCCGCAACAAATTTCCCTCTTCTATTTTTAAAGCAGGAACACCCGCCATAATACTCACAATTAAAGCGGTAGGATTGATCGACTCCGCGATCTCCTTCCAAACCGCCGGAAAAATCTGAGGCTTAATCGATAAAACCACCACATCCGCCGATTGAACCACATCCGCCGTATTTAAAGAGGTGTCGACTCCATATTTTTCAGCCACGGTGTTTAATCGCTCCTCAGAAATATCGGTCATACAAATCTCATCCGATTTTGCCATCTGAGATTTTAACATCCCCGAAACAATGGCTTCCGCCATATTTCCCGCACCCACAAATACTATTTTCATTACGACCGTGCTCCAAATAAAGCGGTTCCAATCCGCACCCACGTACTCCCCTCTTCAATCGCCACTTCCAAATCGTGCGACATCCCCATCGACAACTCCGGCAACGGCGTTCCCGTCTCTTCCTGCAAGCGATCGCGTAATTCCCGCAACGCCACAAAATGAGCACGCGTTTTTTCGGGATCGGGCGAAAACGGCGGAATGGTCATCAACCCGTGTACTTCACACTTTTGCATTTGATTTGCCGCCTCAATCACCCCCGCCACCTCCGACGGATCCATTCCAAATTTACTCGCTTCACCCGAAACATTCACCTGCAAAAGAACCGGCAACGTTGTTCCTGCATAACTCTCCAACGCCTGCAACAACTTTAACGAATCCACCGAATGAACCATCTGAAACAACCGCGCCGCCACCTTTGCTTTATTCGTTTGCAAATGACCAATCAGATGCCACTCCAACCCCGTCGGCGACATCGGAATTTTAGATTGCGCCTCCTGTACTCGGTTCTCGCCAAACAGACGCAACCCACAATCAACCGCTTCACGAACGGCTTCGGGTGGACGCGTTTTAGAAACCGCCAAAAGTCGAACCTGCCCGCGATCGCGCCCCGCCTTTTTACACGCCGTCATAATTCGTTGCTCTATTGTATTTAACCGTTCCTCAAAAGTATCGCTCATCGTTCCTTCCTCGTTCCAATAAAAGTTGCACGTTATCAAAAAATACATACTCCTTTTTTGAATAGATTTAAAGCATGAAAGCTAAAATTTACTCCTAAAAAAAATTGAGCCTGTCCCCATATCGACACATTGCTAAATACAAAAAAAACCTCCCAAAAAACAAGGGAGGTTTGTTTATCCAAAATCTGAGCGCTGTATGGTTTAACGCTTGGAGAATTGGAACTTCTTACGTGCTCCAGGTTGCCCTGGCTTTTTACGCTCTTTCATTCGAGCGTCACGACTAAGGAATCCAGATTTTTTCAAAACTGCTCGCAACTCTTCGTCGGAGTCGGCTAATGCACGAGCCACACCGTGAACTACTGCGCCGCATTGTCCTGACTTTCCGCCACCTTTTGCAGTAACTTTCACGTCATATTTTCCAACAACGTTTGCCGCTTCAAAGGGCTTTTTCAAGAGTTCTTGTTGCATGGCAGTTTGGAAATATTTATTTGCTTCCAATCCGTTCACAAGAATCTTTCCAGATCCTTCTATCATCCGCACACGTGCAACAGAGGTTTTACGCCGTCCAGTTGCTACAAGTTCTAAAACATTCTTTTTAACCATAATCTATTCCCTGCCTATCCGTTAAATTCAAGTGGTTTAACACCTTGCGCAACATGAGGGTGTTCTGACCCCGCATAAACTTTTAGCCGTTTAATCAGCTGACGGCTAAGTCGATTAGTCGGCAACATCCCTTTCACAGCTTGTGTGATAATCCGTTCTGGATTTTTTTCTCGGATATCTTTTGCCTTCTTTTCTGTAAGACCACTGGAGTATCCCGAGTAGTCTTGATAGATTTTCTTTTCTTCTTTATTTCCAGTTAACTTAATTTTGTCGGCATTAATAACAACAACAAAATCCCCCGTATCTACATGGGGCGTATAAGTGGGTTTATTTCTTCCACGCAAGACGTTTGCAATTACAACCGCCAAGCGACCTGTAGGTTTATCTGTTGCATCCACAACAAACCATTCTCGTTTAATATCAGCCTCTTTAGGCACAAAAGTTTTCATTTAAATCATCCTCTTCAATGGATTCGGTAAAAAGTACAAGGGCGGGAAGTTATATAAGAAGAAGAGGCATGTCAACCCTTCCAAGCAAAGAAGTTTCTTGTTTTTCCTCCGCACCATCCTTCATTATAGGTTTTATGCAGTTAAAATTTATAAAAAAAGAGTGTCGATATCGTCTAACTTGGCAGGGCTGGGTGACTTTTTTTATTGGTCTATTTCTTATCTTTGGACTTTTATTTAGTGGAATTTATTCCTTTCTTGCACCCACGACCCCACCCCATCGGGGACTCCTTATTATTGAAGGTTGGATTCATGACGATGCACTCGACGAAGCAATTTGTTTGTACAATAAAGGAAGCTATTCAAAAATAATCTGCACGGGCATTCCAATCGAAACAGGGAATTATCTTTTGCCGTTTCACTCTTATTCTGAACTTACCGCGCAACGTCTGTATAAAAAGGGAATCGAAACGAACCAAATTTTAATTGCAGTTGGAAAATTAGAAAAAAAAGATCGCACCTATCTTGCTGCAGTTGCTTTAAAAAAATTACTCAAGAAGGAAGCGATTGAAGAAAAAGAGCTCCATTTAATAACTACCGGGCCGCATGGACGCAGAAGTCGACTACTCTTTCAAAAGGCTTTAGGAAAACAGTATCGAATTGGAATCACAAGTTTACCGGATGCAAGTTACGATCCCAAGCGGTGGTACGCATATAGTAAAGGCGTTCGCGCAGTGATCGACGAAACCATTGCTTACGTCTACGCCAAATTTTTATTTCATCCTGCGGAATCTGAATCAAAATAAAGATGATATTCTTCCAGAGCGTAGCGATCGGTACAACCCGCCACATAATCACAAACTGTCCGCCAAAGCCCCTCTTCTTCCAAACGAGCCCTCGCTTTTTTTCCCATGGTTTCGGGATGTTCAATGTAGTGTAAAAAAAGTTTACGCATAGTTTTCACAGCATCTCGAGTGGCATCGGCAACGGAATGGTGAAAATACATATTTTTAAACATAAATGCGGTGAACTCCGAAAGCACCTCTTGCATTGGATCACTAAAGATAACGATTCGCTCCGGTGCTTGCATAATTTCAAGAAAGGTGCAGGGCTTATGTTTTTCCAAATTTGCGCGGGTTTGTTCGATCACATCAATCACCTGAAGTTCAAAAAGATTCCGAATGGTGGCACGAATAAATTGATCTTGTGTCAGGTTGCTGTGTCGTCCACGAGTGGCGTTTTCTGCTAACCGCCAAAACTCGGTTTGTTCCAATTGGTTCACAGTAATGATTCCGGCTTCAAGGGCGTCGTCCACATCGTGCGCGTGATAGGTCATATCATCTGCAATATCCGAAATCTGGGCTTCGATAGTTTGATACGGACCAATGGGATGCCCGTCTAATTTTGCATTTTCGATATGTGCTTCATGTTTGAGTAATCCCGCACGCACTTCCCACGAAAGGTTTAATCCTTTAAAAGCGGGATAAGGCGATTCGATAATCTCCACCCAACGGAGACTTTGCAGATTGTGATCAAACCCACCGTGATTTTTCATCAAATCATCCAGCGCATGTTCCCCAGCATGACCAAACGGACTGTGCCCAATATCGTGTGCCAAGCAAATGCACTCGGTTAAATCTTCGTTTGCTTGAAGAATACGCGCAAGCGTTCGCCCGACCGCTGCCATCTCCATAGTATGCGTTAAACGGGTTCGATAATGGTCCGCCGTTCCGTTCACAAAAACCTGCGTTTTATATTCTAACCGTCGAAAACACTTACTATGTAAAATTCGATCTCGATCGCGCGAAAAGCACGAACGAAGCGGATGATCGGTTTCTGGATATTTACGACCCAACGTCTCCGCACTCCGAACAGCATAAGGAGCCAACATCTGCCTTTCGACTTCTTCCCAAGTTATTCGCGTCTTATTCATCAAATTTATGCCGTTTTAATAATTTCTTTTAGCTCTTCATATGCCCGATCTAAATCATCATTCACAATTTGATATGAATACAAACCCGCCTGATCCATCTCTTTTTTCGCATTATGCAACCGTTTTTGAATCACCTCTTCCGAATCCGTCCCTCGTCCACGCAACCGGCGTTCAAGCTCTTCTATCGAAGGTGGTAAAATAAAAATATCAACGAATCCATTTCGGATGGGATGATCGAGATTAAAATGTTTAATCGACTCTCTAATTTTTGCGACCCCTTGCACATCAATATCCAGCACAATATGATTTCCCTGCTCCATCGCATAAAGCACCGTATCCTCAAGCGTTCCATAATAATTGCCGTGCACCTTTGCATATTCCAAAAACTCACCTCTTTTGATTCGAGTTTTAAATTCCTTTTTTGAGAGAAAATAATAGTGCTCGCCATCTTTTTCATCCCCTCTAGGAGGACGTGTAGTACAAGAAATTGAATACGCAATCTTTGGAAAATCGTTAACCAATTTATCGCAAAGCGTACTTTTTCCTGCGCCCGAAGGAGCGGAAATGGCAAGCATAAGTACATTTGATTTATTCATAAAACACAACCCTGTTCTCTTTACTCAATATTCTGAACTTGTTCACGAATCCGCTCAAGCTCCGTCTTAAACAAAACCACCTGCTTCGTAATCTCCACCTCATTCGCCTTAGATCCAATCGTATTAACTTCACGAAACAACTCCTGACAAAGAAAATCGAGCGTACGCCCCACCGGTTCAGATGCACGCAACAATTTTCGGGTCTGCGCCAAATGGCTTTTAAGCCGCACCAACTCTTCACTAATATCACACCGATCCGCAAACAGCGCAATTTCCTTTAAGATCCGATCGTCATTCGCCAACTCCCCCAACTTAGCTTCCGCAATCCTAGCCAGTAATTTTTCGCGATAACGTGCCGGCGTATTTTTAGAAAGCATTTGGATCTCTTTCACATATCCTTCTAACAAAACCACACGTTCACGAAGATCCTTCGCCAACGCTTTACCTTCCGCAACGCGCATTTTTTCCAAATTCTGCAACGCCATCTCCAGTGCTTTTTTTACAACCACGCTTACCTCTTCTACATCCCAATCCGCCTGTTGCACATCCAGCAATCCCTTCACACGCAATAAACTTTCAGCACTAAGCGTATCGGGCAAATCAAGTTTTTTTGCAACCGCCCGAACCGTTTCAATATATTCTCGTGCCAGCGATTCATTCAACGCCACCGAATGCGTATTCTCGCCCGCCTCCACACGAATAATCCCCGAGATTCGTCCGCGCGAAAACACCTTACGCACAATTCCCTGCACCAACGCATCGAGCACCATTAAATTACGTGGAAGCGCAAGATTCACATCCAGCTGCTTTCGGTTCACCGAACTCATCTCTACCGCCACTTTCCAGCTCTTTGTTGAGGCACTTCCTGCACCAAATCCCGTCATACTTCGTAAACTCATCACTCTTACCTCTTGTAAAAAAAGATAAAATCTAGAATTTTAACCCATATGTCACGCATTTTAACAAAAGATGGTTCCCTTATTGTTTCCGAAGTCCTCTTCGCCGAGACCCTTTATGCCCGTATGCGCGGGCTTCTTGGACGCAAAAATCTGCCCGCCAACACCGGAATGATCATCCGTCCCTGCCAAAGTATTCACATGTGGTTTATGCAGTTTCCCATCGATGTTGCTTTTCTTGATGCCGATTTGACGGTCTTAAAAATTAAACGAAACCTACGGCCTTGGCAACTCGCCTTCGCTCCCCACGGCACCATTTGTGTTCTCGAAACCGCCGCAGGAACCCTACAACACGTAACACCCAACACCCCCCTTTTTATCGAAGAAAAAGAGCATCAAGAAGACGAAATAAAATAGGATGCAACGCCGAAAGATGAACCAATCCCTCACGAAGTTCTCGCGGAGATTGAATCCATTCTTCCTTCTGAAGAAACTCGGATGTACTATTTTCTATAAGCGCCTCTAAACTCTCTGGGGTCGTTTCCAAATGAAATTGCAATGCAGCAACACGATCTTCCAAAAAGAATCCTTGGCACAAAGTAACCGCACTAGAAGCAAAAGAAATCGCACCTTCAGGCACCTCAAACTGATCGCCATGCCAATGCAATACCGTACAACTTGACGGAAAATCAATCTCGGACCATTGCGCTACTCGCTCCAATCCAAACCATCCAATCTCCTTCTGAATACCAGAAAAAACACGTGCACCTAAAACATCCGCAATAAGTTGCGCACCCAAACAGATTCCAAGAACGGGTCTTTTCGCATCAAGAACTGAACGAATCATTTTTTTTTCATCAACCAACCAAGGGTGATCCTCGTAATCATAAATACCCATAGGACCACCCATCACAATTAAACCATCATCAATCTGTTCAGGTAGTTTTTCCCCCGCAAAAAGACGAACCACACCAAGCGAAACCTTTCGAGACTCCGCCCAATCCGCAATCGCTCCTACCCCCTCAAAAGGGACATGTTGCGCAACATAAATTTTCATCATTTTTCAACCTATTTTAAACCAATGAATATTTATGCCATTTTACGAAAAGATCTCATAATTCAAAGCAAATAAAAAAGCCCGTATCAAAATAGAACCAAGCGGGCTTTTTAAACAAAAAACCGAGTCCGATTTTTTGCATTATTTCACAAGTTTAATTTCATCAGGGCGCCAAGTTTTTTCGATCCAAGGTTTAAGTGGTCCGTACATTCTTAAAATCACAAACCAGCTTTTTCCAGGGATGGTTTGAAGCCAGTTTTTCTCAAAACCCTTGGGAGCCACAGGACCAAAATAAACATCAAAAGAACCATCAGCGTTTTGTTTAAACCCTTTGTCCTGACTTCCAACGGTTGGATACGGCTGATCGGTCTGGAGCATGGAACGCGTTTGCGTGTCATAAATAGTCAAGGCCCAAAAATCGGCAACGGGGACATTCGGCGGAAGATGGATTTTATAGGTTTTCGAACCGTCAAAAGCTTCGTGGTTAGCATCTTTAAAAGCAATCGCATAATCAGACCCGCGCCCTTCATGCGGAGTAGCCATTGCAGGAGTTACCGCCGTGTAGGTGTAGTGAAAGAAAACCCGTGCGTCTGTATTAAACCCACTATCATAATTAAAGAATACATTTTTTCCAGGGTACGCCATCACCCATTCCGTAGGCTTATCTTGGTAGAAATAAACCATTTTCAGATCGTCTTGTGGATAATAGTTATTTGCTCTGGCTGCTGCATTTGCAATAGCAACCGCGTCAATCAGAATTTTTTTCGTCCGTGCATCGGGAGCAAATTTTTGACCTTTTCTAATGCCGATAGAAGCAAATAAACCTTTTGTTTCTGCATCAAGCATTTCGTCAGACTCCTCTTGAATGAGCGCATTCAAATGCTCGTAGAATTCAAAATTATTCGGATGAATCGTGTTAAATTCCTTACCCGTCATGTACACATATTCAACCGGCTTCGGATTTTTTGCCTCAGACAACGGATACACTTTTAAATGGTCTTTCACATTTTTAACAGCCACATCCACGCCCTTAGAAATATTTCCACGCATAAACAACCACGTCGAATACGTTTTAAGTTGAATAATAAAATATCCTTTTGGAATCTCACCTTTGTATCCGGGAGGAAGCACTAAATATTTTCCGCCTTTCCCTTTATCAGGCCCCGCCAAACCCACATCACTCACAAACCGAAACCACGCATCATTAAAAGCACCAAGCATCATTGGCGGAACTTCAACCACCACCGGCCCATCATCCTTTGTATTTACATAAGGAAAAATATAAAGAGTGGATGTATTCGCCGTAAGAAACAGCGCATGAGAATTCATCAAATTTTCAAACAGAGCAACCTTTCCGTTGGCATCAACACCAACTGCCGCAGGTCCTTTTCTTAAAGCCTGCAACGATGCACCAGGAATCCCTTTCAAAAAGGCATCCACCCCTCGGGATTTCAACAAAAAATCCTGAGTCAACTGAGCGGTCTCCTTGGTCGGCACACCATCAAAAAATTTCAACGTTCCAATCGACGTTTCCACCACATCCGGCGTGGTAATATTTGCCGGAATCGGTGTCGTCATTTTATAAATCCGCCCTTTTACAGGTTCTGCCAAAGTAAACATCGGCATCAACGCTAACAATATTAAAGATATTCCATATTTTTTCATTTTGTTCTCCTGTTTTTATCATTCACATTTAAAACAAGATCTCAAAATCCTGCCCTTGATTTAAAAATAGTACCATAAAAGTCACATATAAATATCCACTTTGCGCACCATTATTCTTTAGAGCATTTTCTATATTTAAACTGTATTTTTTCGATTTAAGGTTGTTCGTGGCATTTCAGCAAAATGATTTTTATAACGTCCAGAGAAACGGCCCAAATGATTAAAGCCCCAACGAAGTGCCACTTCGCTCACACTACCCAATCCTTTTTGCAAATCAGATCGAACTCGGTTTAAGCGTCGCGTCCGAAAATATTCCGTAGGACCCATTCCATAAATTTCATTAAAATATTTTTGCAGCGTTCGCGGTTTCATTCCACTCACCTCGCAAATTTCAGAAAGCGACAACGAACAATCTCTCGATTGAACCAACTCATGCGTAACCTTAATGAGATGCATTCGAAAACGATCGCCCCTCGTAAATTGCTGCTCCTCTTCATGATAATCAAGCCGATCCGCAAGCAACTGTGTTACAATCGCCTGCAACTCACTCTCCAAAGGAGGTTGATCCGGCGAATCAACAAACCCATTCACCCACTCAACAATTGGAGCAAGCGTTTCGCGCGAACCCGTTAGAAAAATCCGCGAGCGATCCTCGATCCTTTTCGTAATAAAATCTGGCAGCTTTTCAGGAACCTTTTTTTCAGGAATCGCAATATCAACCCACGCCATCTTCGCAGGAAAAACCTCATGCAAAGCAATTGCATTTCGATGAACCGTCAATGTTCCATTATCATATTCATGCGCCTGCACAACAGCCGAATGACCTGGGCTAAGAATAAATCCAACATGAAACGTATCGGGATTGTAATGCCCCTCAACAAGAACCTCTTGATTAAAACTCCCAGCAGTAATCTTACAATTCTCCATTTGCGCAGAAAAAACCCAGCCCTCGAAAGCGCCCGGGCTCATCTGAAAAAGATTCATCTGCGGAAATTCTCCGTGCAAAATACCCGAATCAAAAACATCTAATGTTCGAAAGGCCGAGTTAGGTTTTAATTCCGATTTCATATACGAACCCAACCTAACAAAATATGCGCAAAATGGATAATAAAATAATCTAAAGGATTGTGTTATCTAATAAAAAAACAGAAGACCCTCTCTCACGGGTGCTAAAAATATTTTCACCTACATTAGGATACAACACTCTTATTCCCAAAGGATTAAATAAAAATACCCAACACTTGTTTTAGTCAACTATTTTTTAAGTTGCTTAAGCCTGTCCCTAGATTTTTATACGAAACTCGCAGAGCCAGAAAAAAAAATCCTTTCCGGCTCTCGTTCCTTCTTTCCCAATTTAAGGTTGGGTGACGCGGATGCGAATAAACTTCCGCTCATCTCCGCCAGGCGCCCAACCCGAAGGCTTGGTAAACTCAACTTTCTCAAAGTTGTTGCTCACCGAAATTTGGGTTCGTGTAAGATCAGACAGAACCGTCCAGCTGTTGCTAGGCGATAAATTATCTGTTTCCAAAATCTCGTAATTTAATTGACTGCTTTCCGGCTTCATCCAATTAACCGTGAGCGTGGTTCCATCAAAATTGAAACGATCTACGCCCAACTTTCCTGCTGCATTTGGATCAAGCCCGAAGATAAATTCGAGTCCATTTTTGATTCCGTCGTGATCGGGATCGGCATCAAAGTCTCCGTTTGGATCCGAAGTATTTCCCCAATGTTGTTTTCTCCACGTATCAAAAGCGGTTTTTACTAGACCGTATTTAGAAGCCAAATACTCATTGACTTCAGAGATCTCGGCATCGCTGAGCGTTCGGTTGTAAATCAGAACTTCGGCAACATCGATATTAAAATTCTCTCCGATTTTTACTTCACCAAGATTAATTCCTGAAGTGCTTTTTGCTCGTCCAATAGAAGTTCCATTGAGCAAGAAGTCGACATCGTTGGCACCTGATTTTCCAGAAACCAAAGTAAAGATACTTAAATCCGTTGTAACAGCCGTTGTGGTTTCTACACCCGCGCCT
>Ga0256827_10000755_pt1 | contig 20359 bp, 14 predicted proteins | sample CV84metaG_FD_185977 | JGI IMG/M metagenome (GOLD analysis project Ga0256827, IMG submission 185977) | Hydrothermal vent microbial communities from East Pacific Rise, Pacific Ocean - CV84 | ecosystem: Environmental > Aquatic > Marine > Hydrothermal vents | place: Pacific Ocean: East Pacific Rise... | reverse complement strand
TATTGAGTGGAATGAGCAAATTTCTGGCGATTATGGCGGACAAAATATGGATGATTACTTATCGGCTATTGATGATGCTGTAAAAGAGCCATATATTGATGGCGATCGTATAGGTGCTGTTGGAGCAAGTTACGGTGGTTTTTCTGTTTATTGGTTAGCAGGAAATCATAAAAAAAGATTTAAAGCATTTATTGCTCATAATGGTATTTTCAATTTAGAAGCTCAATATACTGAAACTGAAGAAATATGGTTTGCAAATTGGGATTTAGGTGGTGCATATTGGGATTTAAACAATAAAGTTGCTCAAAATACTTATAAAAACTCGCCACATAGATTTGTGCAAAATTGGGATACTCCTATTTATGTAATTCATAGCGATAGAGATTATCGTATTGCTTACACACAAGGAATGTCAGCTTTCGATGCTGCTCGCTTAAGAGGTATTGATGCAAAATGGCTTTATTTCCCAGATGAAACTCACTTTGTTCTAAAACCTCAAAATGGTATTTTATGGCAAAGAGAATTTTTTAGCTGGCTTGATAAATATTTAAAATAGTGTATAGTGTATAATTATTAATATACTGTCATTCTGAGTGCAACGAATAATCTAACAACTTTATAAAATTAGATTATTTACTGCACCTACCTATTGGCTAGTAAATTCTGAAAAACAAAAAATAATTAATAACGAAATACATACTAAACAAATTGAAAACAATTTGTCATACTGAGCAAAGCGAAGTATCTAATAAATAACAGATTCTTCGCTACGCTCAGAATGACAAAAATAAAACATCATAAGTTTTGTCAAAACTAAAAGTAAATAAGGGAATTCCTCAACCCGAAATTGTTGATAATAACTCAGCAAGTAAATTTATTAAATTAAAACGCAATAAACTTACTGCAAATGATTATTATAAAGGTATTATTAATGGCGACATTTCAGTACTTGGACGAGCAATAACTATTATTGAAAGTAGCTTACCGCAAGATAAAAAACTGGCCTCTCAAATAATTGAAAAATGTATGCCATATACCGGAAACTCTATACGCATTGGCATTACAGGAGTTCCTGGTGTTGGAAAAAGTACTTTTATTGAGAGTTTTGGAAAAATAATTACAAACAAGAATAAAAAGCTTGCAGTACTGGCTGTAGACCCATCTAGCAAACGCTCTGGAGGTAGTATTTTAGGCGATAAAACCCGAATGGAAGAACTATCACAGGATAGAATTGCATTTATACGCCCCTCACCTTCTGCAGGTTCGCTTGGTGGTGTTGCACAAAAATCAGCTGAAACAGTTTTACTATGCGAGGCTGCTGGTTATGAGTATATTTTAATTGAAACAGTTGGAGTTGGTCAATCAGAAGTTTTAGTACACTCAATGGTAGATTTCTTTTTACTTTTAATGCTAGCTGGTGCAGGCGACGAGCTTCAAGGAATAAAACGTGGCATTATGGAAATGGCTGATATGATATCTATTACTAAGGCTGATAATAATAATGAAAAACGTGCAAAACTTGCAAAAGCAGAATATGAAAATGCTTTACATCTGTTCCCTTTAGCAGATTCAGGTTATTCACCAAAAGTATCTATTTGCTCTTCTATAGAAAATACTGGAATTGATTATATTTATGATGAAATAAATAATTACATTAAATTTACTAAAAACAATAATTTCTTCTATACTAAACGAAAACAACAATTAAAACAACGTATGGAAGAAAGTATTAACGAAGCTTTGAAGGAACAATTTTATACAAATACTGAAATAAAAAAACTTTTTAATAAACTCCAAAAACAAGTTGAAGAAGGTAAAATAAACCTTTATCAAGCTACAGAACAATTACTAAACAAACACAAATCATAAAAAGAGTTTTTTTTATTTCTATTTTTTCAATACCTTTGTTAAGAATTATTCTAAATAAAATATGATAATAAAACTTAAATATACATTTGCAATATTATTATTCTCATTAATTGCATTAGGTCAAACTGACAGTTCTGAAACTAAGTATACACAAATCCATTTTATTAAATTAAACCAAGCTAACGATTTATTTACCTATTGGTTTCAATCAGACAGAAACTACTCTGACGGTGTTAATATTGAATTTGCACACCGTATTTTTAATAATAAAGTTGCAGATTTTGTTTTATTTGGGTTTAAAGATACTCCGTATAAAGATTTTAGCTTAGCTATAAGCCAAGATATGTATACACCAAAAAACACAAAAACAACTGAACTAGACACTAATGACCGACCATACTCAGCACAATTATATTTTACTTATGCAAAATATTCGAATAATTTTTGGAAAGGGCGAAAATTAGTGTCTCGTGTTTTTTTGGGAGTACAAGGACCTACGGCTTATGGTAAAGAAGCTCAAAACACGGTTCACGGAATGATTGATAACCCTTCGGTTAACGGCTGGGATCATCAACTAAGAAACGGACTTATTATAGATTATGAGACTCAGTTTATTCAAGAAATACCTGTAACTTCTTACTTAACTGAATTGCATTTATTTGCAACTGGACATATTGGAACATTATATAATTTTGCTGAAATTGGTTTTCGTTTTAAATTTGGGCGTTATACTGATACATATATGAACTTTTATGGCATTGCAAACCCTAAACAGAAACACAAACTAACAGTTAAAGATTTAGATAAATTTAGTAAATTCCGTAAAAAGATTATTCCAAAACGTATCAGACAAAAATCGGCTCAGGAACAAATAGATTATGTAAATAATAAGTTAAATAGAAAGTTTCAGTTTTATTTTTTTACTGAAGGTATGGTTAATTTTATGTTTTATGACGGTACAGTTGAAGGTAGTTTAATTACTTTTGGCGAAAATGAATATGAATACTTCTATGATGATTATCAACACATTAATCTTATTGGCAGGTATGGTTTTGTTTTTCAATACAGCCACTTTTATTTAGAATACATGAGATATTTAGAAAACGATGTTTATAAAATTTCAGATGCTTTTGGCTATGGACGAATTGTTCTTACTTGGGTTTTTTAAATTTTATTTAATAACCACTTTACATAATTATACTTTCAAACTATCCTAATTCTTTTATATCATTATCTATTTGCAAATAAACTTTTTGAAGAACCTCGTTTATAAACTCAACATACATTTTTATTTTATTATGGTTAGTTTTTTCTCTGCCCCATTTTATTATATCGTTCATTTTTGCTTCAATATCAATCATTCCGAGATAAGCTATTGATGGCTTAAGTTTATGAATAACATTACCTACTTGATCCCAATCTTCGTCGTAAACAGCTGTTAATGCTTTTTTCATTTCTATACTTGATTTTTCTTTAAAAATACTAAGCATTTTAATTAATAAATTAACATCTCCTTTTGTAACTTTTTTAACTACATTTAAATTATAAGATTTATCATTTTCATTTTCTTCTATCTTAACTGACTGATTATGCACAACTTTTATTTTAAGCATTTCAACAATTTTATCAAAAAGCACTTGAGACTTAAACGGTTTTGAAATTATTTCATTTATTCCTGTTTCATAAAATTTTTTATGATCTTCGGTGTAGGCATTTGCTGTTACTGCAATTATAGGAATCTGATTTATAGGATATTTAAACTCAGCTCTAATAATTTTTGTTGTTTCTAAACCATCAAGTTCTGGCATTTGAATATCCATTAAAATAATATCAAACTGCTTTTGAGAAAGTAATTCTAATGCTACATTACCATCTTTTGCGACTTCAATATCGAAACCCCACTCTTTAACCATAGATTGAACAACTAACTGATTAAAAGGCTCATCTTCAGCTAAAAGTATTCTAATATTTTGCTCTATTTTATTATGATATTCTATCTCATTTTCTTTAAGAGCTACAAGTTCGGTTTGACTTCCTATATCAAATTTTATTTCAAAACTAAATACAGAACCGACTCCTACCTCAGATGAAATCAATAATTTTCCACCAAACATTTCAATTAAATGTTTAGATATTGTTAAGCCTAAACCTGTTCCTCCATATTTTCTATTTGTTGATATATCGCCTTGTGTAAAACTATTTAAAATATCATTAAGCTTATTCTTTTCAATACCTATACCTGTATCTAATACACTTATTTTTAATACTATTGTTTTGTCTGTTTTCTCTAACTCTTCTATTTCAATTTCCACTTTTCCTTTTTCGGTAAATTTCACTGCATTATCAACCAAGTTAAGTAATATTTGGTTTAATCTTACCGAATCGCCTTTTAGTATATATCCGTTGCCACCATATGAAAGATAATTACATATAAGCTCAATATTTTTTTGTTTTGCTCTGTAAAAAGTTGAATTTACAACATCAGCTAAAGTATCTTTTATTCTAAAACTAATATTTTCAAATACAAGTTCGCCACTCTCTATTTTAGAAAAATCAAGAATATCATTAATAACTACGAGTAAATTTTCGGCAGATTTTGTTATTACATTAATAAAATTAAATTGTTTTTTTGTTAAATCTGTTTTTAAAATGAGCTCAGTCATTCCTAAAATAGAATTCATTGGAGTTCTAAACTCATGACTCATATTAGCTAAAAATATATATTCTGCTTGATTCGATTTTTCGACTATTTTATTAATTTTTATTAGTTTTGTTTCATTTTCTTTTAATTGTTTTAATAAATTATCTTTTTCTGTAACATCTAAAACTATTGTATTAATAACTCCTTCTTTTTCATCAATAATAGCAGAAATAACAATTGCCATTCGTTTTTCACCTACTTTAATATCTATCCTATAATCATTAACTTTTTTATTTTGTTGTAATACTGCCATTAATTTACTTCGTTGATCTATATTTAAATAATAATTAGTTATTGAAATATTTTCATTTATCAAGTCAGTGATACTATTAAAACCTAATGTTTGTGCAAAAAAATCGTTTCCGTCAATAATTACACCATCAGAAATTCGTGTTTTACATATTGCTACAATTCCATTATTTAAAATAGTATTTATCCATTCTTTATTTTTTTCATTATTTTTCATATTTAGTGTATTTAGTTCTTGTTAATTTCTGTAATTAATGTGTTAATAATTGGGTTTAATTCTTCTTCAAGTAAAATTAATTTACCTTCTATTTCGCCTGTATTTTTTCTATTTTTAGAGAATTCTAAGATATCGAATAAATAGTCTTCGGCTTTGCCAACTTTCATGTAATTAAACGAAGGCTTTAAACCATGTGAAATAAAATATACTCGCCCCCAATTTGCTTTTTCAATTTGTTTTCTCAACTCTGTTATATCTTCATTATATTTGTTAATAAAAATACTAATCATTTTATTTTTTAATTCTTTGTTTCCTTTTGTAAGCTGATCTAAAACTTTCAAACTAAATTCACCTGTTTTTTTAGGCTCACTTTTAACTTCTATTTTTTTTAATCTACTCTTACTTAACGAAGTAACAATTTCGTTAAATAAATCTTTTGAAGTAATCGGTTTACTTATAAAGCCATTAAAACCATTTTTCAAGTATACATCAATATCTTCGTAAACATGTCCTGAAATGGCTATTATTGGTACTAACGAGTTTACATTATTCAACTCATCTCTAATGTATTTTGTTGTTTCTAAACCATCCATTTCAGGCATTAAAATATCCATCAGAACAATATCGTATTTATTTTCTTTTAATTTTTTAATAGCGTGTATTCCGTTATTTGCAATATCAACACTACAATCCCAGTTATTAATCATAGTTTTAATAACCATTTGATTAAATGGTTGATCCTCTACTAATAAAATAAATATATCTTTTAATTCATCCGATTCATTATCTTCAATATCCTCAACAATATCGGTAACTGTTTCTATTATTAAGTTAAAATTAAATATATTCTTTCCTTTACGTCCTTTATAAAATTCAACTTCTCCATATTGGTTTTTTATTAACCGAATAGTATTACATAGTTTATAATTTTTTCCTGATTTATTTAATAAATCTTCTGAGTTTTTAATTGCATTATTTAATTTATCAACTTCAAAATCGCTTAAAATACTACCATTATTTTTAATTATAAAGTTTAAATTTATAAACGATGCATCGCGTTTAGTAATTAAAAACTCTAATTCAATTTGCCCTTCTGTTATCTGCGATAACGAAACTTCAAGAATATTTAATAATATTTGCTTTATTTCTAATAAGTTTGCTTTCAGTAAAAAATCTTTACTGAAATTTTTTGTTACAACAAAATTAATATGTTTGTCTTTAATATTATGTTTAAATTCTTTTTCTACTTCGATTAGAAAATCTGTTAAGTAAAAATTTGTTTTTAATTTTTCTTTATCACCATCTAGTTTCAAACTATTAATATCACTTATTAAATCGGTAAGAGTATCTGATGATATTGATATTGTTTTTAAAAAATTATATTGTTCTTGGTTAAGATTTGTTTTTTCTATTAGTTTTAAAATACTTTTAATTGACTTTATAGGTTTACTTAAACCTTTTGCAATTTCAGTAATTACAACTTTATTATAGTTATTAACCGAATCAGCAAAGTTTTTTGTAAGAAGTAGTTCGTTTGCTACTTGAAATTCGTTTGTATTATTTACAATTATTACTCTTAAACCTTTAGTTTTATTTTCTTGATTTGTTACTATACTTGGAAATAGTCTGGCAGGTAAATTATTTTTATATATAAAATCTATATAATTTAATTTTTCACCATTAATAAATTTCTTTAATAATTTTTCTATTTTTTCTTTATCTTTTAAAAGTGCAAAATCATAAACAAATGTTTTTTCTTTAACAACATCTATTATTCCTAGTTTATCTAATCCACTTTTATTTGCAAATGTAAGTTCCAAGTTATTATTACATTCAACAATAATTTCATTCATTTTATTGGTCATCGACCAAAAAACTTCATCTTTCTCTATTAAGGCAATTTCTAATCTTTTTTTATCTGTAACATCAGTTGTTATTACATATTTTGCCGTTAACGAATTTGTAATATTAGATTTTGAGTACCTATTTTGTATGCATATATTATTAGAATTCTTTGTTTTAATCCAAAATTCAAGTTTATCAGCATTTATATTTTGTAAAAACTTATTTATATTTTCTTTTTCTTGATCAATTGCAAGGTCAGTAATTGCATTTAATTTAAGTAACTCTTCTTTAGTATAGCCCGTAATCTCACAAAGTTCATCATTAACATAAACAATTTTATCATTTTCAAAAATACTTATACCATTTTGAATATTATCAACAGTTTTTCTAAATCTAATCTCGCTTTCTTGAAGAGCATTCTTACTTTCTACTAATTCGGTTATATCGTGAACATTACCTACAATATAATTTAAATTAGATTCTTTATCTTCTACAATTTTATAATTATCGCTAAACCATCTATATTCTCCTGATTTATGTAAAAACCTATATATTATTGTTGTATCTTTTTCAACATCTGAAACATTTTTAATTAGTTTGGCTATAATATTATCGGCTTTATTAAAATCGTTTGGATGTAACAATTGTTTTATTTGTTCGCTATTAAAATCTAAAAATTCTTCTGAGGTATAGCCGGTAATATCTTTTGCTGACTGACTTATATATAAATATGAGCCAGTATCAATATTTAGTTTATATAATAAAACTCTCGAATTATCTATTATCTCATTTACTTCGTCATTTTTATTTATCTTTATATTTTGTTCAAATTTATGCTTTAATAGTATTGATATTTCTTTTTCATTATTCTTAATAAACTTAATGTCATAATCAACATCTTTAATTACTAAATTTAAAAGCAAATCAGATTCATTATTATTTTTCATAAATAATTTTAATGAATCACAAAATTTGCTATCTTCAATAAGTTGATTTATATATTTAACATTTTTATCTAATTTTTTATTATAGTGTAATTTATTATTATAAAATAAAATTTCCCTGTCTTTATTTATTATTATAAATGCATCGTCAATATTTTCAAATATCTTTATTATTTCTTCGGTTTTATTTTTTACCGATTGGCTTATAGAATCTGTTAAATTTTTCTCTCGAACAGTTACTAACAAGTATTTTTCCAATTTATAAACAAACGTGGTTAAACTAATTTCAGATAAAAATTCCTTTTTATTCTTTTTAAAATGAATCCATTCAAATTCTACATAGCCTATATCTAAAGCTTGTTGTATATACTTATTTGCTTTTTCTTCAGAAGTTTCACCATCTGGTTGTAATTGTGGTGAAAACCTATCAGAAAATGGTGATGCCATTGTTATTTCTTCAATTGAACAATCGTAAATTTCAAGGGCTTTTGAATTTGACTCAATAAATTTATTATCTTTAATAATTAATATTGCTGAATTAGAAGCTTCAAATATTTTTTTATAGGTACTTTCCTCTTCTGATAAAAATGACATATTATCTGAATGTAAATTATGTGCAACAACATCAATAGATTCAACTTCTCCTTTTTCATTCAATATAGGAGTTTCATATATTTCAAATCTATGCTTATCTCCATTTTTTGCATACAAATCTATTTCATAAGGTGGTACTATTATATTTTCTTTTACAAATGGTTCTACTTTTTTAAAAACTCCCTCAGTTAAATCATTAATTCTATGATGTTTTAAACTTATAATAAATTCTTGTTTATTATAACCTAATATAGTTTGTATTGAATCACTTATTTCAACAAACATTTCATCTTTGGTATGTTTATAAAATAAATAATCGTATTTAATTTTTTGTAATATTTTTTTATATTTATTGTTTGTGCTATAGTAATTACGTTTTGTTTCTTTTATTAAATATATATATCTAATATTTACTGAATAGGCTATTGCAACAAGTAGCAATGCTATTAATATTGCTTTTATTATTACAAACAAAACGCTTGAAGTAATTTCTTGGAAAAAAATATTTAAAATAAAATCAGAAGAAATGAATACCAAAAAAATTGCTATTAATGCTATTAATATATATTCTCTTTTTGTTAAAACATTTAATTTATCAGTAATATTTTTCATTTAATTAATATATATATTGATTGTAATTTTTTCTGATACAAAATACAAAATGAAATTAATTTATGCAATAGATTACTCAAATAAATTTACAACAAAAAAAAACTGCCTATTAAGGCAGTTTTAGCAAATTTTTCTCATGGTTAGTTAAATGCAAATTTTCCCTCATGAGTTAGTTATACTCAAGACGATTTTTTAATTTATGGGTTGCCTTAGATTAAAAGAAAAAATACTTAGCAATAAACTATTTTTCTAAACAACTACCATACAATGTATTAATATTTACATTTAGCATAATTAAAATATAAAAATGCTAAAGTATTCAGATAATCTTCTCATATACGTGCCAAATTTAAAAAAAACTTACTACCTGCTGATAGATAAAATAGTTATAATACGAGAAAGATTGATGAGGAATATGAATTAATTATATGAATCTGCTAACAATATTATATTCAATCCATTTAGCTTTTAGGGAATTTATACGGGTTTGTTTTTTCTTTTTTAGAGTTTGAAATTTTAAGCATAGCTTGTTATGCTTAAAATTTTAAGCAAATAAAAATGGAAAAAGAAAAAGTAGAAAACCTAAAAGCTAAATGGATTGAGTATATATTATTTAATCAAAAAAACTAGACCTCATTCTTTCAAAAAAACTTTTTTCTTGTTTTGTAGGATTAGGTTTAAATCCTTCTGAGTTTCTTAGGCTTTCAATTATTTTTTTATCTTCCTTTTTTATATTCGAAGGAATCCAAACATTTACTTTCACAAGTATATCGCCTTTACCATAACCATTAACATCAGGTAAACCTTTACCTCTTAATCGTAATATTTTGCCAGATTGTGTTCCACTTTCAATTTTAACTTTAACTTTCCCTGTTAAGGTAGGTATTTCTGCAGTTGTTCCTAAAATAGCATCTGGTACTGCTATAAATAAGTTATATAATAAATTTGATTCATCACGAACTAGCTCGTCATGCTCAACTTCTTGAATAACAATTAATAAATCGCCATTAATGCCACCCCTACGTGCTGCGTTTCCTTTACCAGAAACAGAAAGTTGCATTCCTTCGCCAACACCTGCTGGTATATCAATACTTATTACATCATCTTTCTTTACAATTCCTTCTCCGTAGCAAGATGTACATTTGTCGGTAACCATAGAACCTTCGCCTCCACAAGTTGGACAAACCGAACTTGTTTGCATTTGACCTAAAATTGTACGCTGTACTCTTGTTACTTGTCCGGCTCCATTACACGTAGTACAAGTTGTTTTGCCTGCACTTCCACCTTTTGCTCCACTTCCATCGCAAGTATCGCAAGCTACGTATTTATTAAGTTTTATTTTCTTTGTTACACCATTTGCAATTTCTTCCAAAGTAAGTTTTACTCTAACTCTTAAATCAGAGCCACGATTAACTCTTCTACCTCCTCGGCGAGAACCACCTCCGCCACCAAAACCGCCAAAATGACCTCCAAAAATATCGCCAAAATTTGAAAATATGTCTTCCATATTAGAGAAACCTCCGCCTCCAAAACCGCCACCAGCAGCTCCACCCATTCCTGCGTGTCCAAACTGATCGTATCGTTGTCGCTTCTCTTGGTTACTTAATACTTCGTATGCTTCCGCTGCTTCTTTAAACTTTTCTTCGGCTGCTTTATCGTCTGGGTTTTTATCTGGATGATATTTAATTGCCATTTTACGATACGCCTTTTTTATTTCTGGAGCATCTGCCGATTTTGAAACACCTAATACTTCGTAATAATCTCTTTTTGACATCTTTTTTGTTTTTTAATACTATTCTCCAACTACTACTTTAGAAAATCGAATTACTTTTTCGTTTAATTTATAACCTTTTTCAACTACATCAACAATTTTTCCTTTTAAGTCATCAGATGGTGCAGGAATTTTAGTTATTGCCTCGTGTTCATCAACATCTAGGTCTTTACCCATTGCATCAATTTCTTTAACGCCTTGTTGATTTAAAAAGCCTTTTAAATTATTATAAATTAAACTAACACCTTCGTTAACTGCTTTTATATCGTCAGTTTTTTCGTTGGCTTGTATTGCTCGTTCAAAGTTATCTATTATTGGTAAAATACCAACAATAGTATCTTCGCCTGCATTTTTTATTAAGTCCATTTTTTCTTTTAATGTTCGTTTTCTATAATTATCGAACTCTGCACTTAATCGTAAATATTTATCGTTTATTTCTTCTAATTTATGAGCAATTTCCTCAAATTTTTCAAGTTCAATAGTCTTCTTTTTAGACTTTGAAGTTTTCTTTTTTGTAGGCTTTTTCTCTTTTATATCTTTTTCTTTCATCTTTATTCAATATTTTACGTTTTTGCTTTACAATTTTTTTGCCACATTAAAGCTATGGCCAAACTGACATAATTTAACTCTATAAAATGACAAAAGGCGGTAAAACCGCCAATTGTGCATATTAATACTTTTATAAAAAAACTATTTTAATAGCTTTTTTATAGCCTTAATTTTAGATTTAATATCTTTATATTCGACAGATTTTGCATCAAGTTTTTCTAATTGCTTGGTATATTCCTCAACAAGTGAGTTCAACGATTTTTTATAATCATCAATTATTGATGTAAATTCTTTATCTAAATCTTCTTTTGTTTTTTCTTTTACAACCATACTTTCAAGCATTTGGTCTAAGTTTGCACCTCTTAAATTTTTTGCTACAATTATACCATTTCCATCTATTAAAAAATTGCTTGGAATACCTCTAACACCATAAAGTTTTGCACCTGCACTGCTCCAATATTTTAAATCGCTTACATTAGTCCAATTTAAACCATCGGCTTTTATTGCTTTTATCCAGTTTTCTTTACTTCTGTCTAACGAAACGCCATATACAGTAAAGCCTTTTCCGTTTTTGTAGTTTAAATCTTTAAACTTATTATATGCTTTTACTACGTTTGGATTCTCTCTTCTACATGGGCTACACCACGATGCCCAAAAATCGATTAAAACCATTTTTCCTTTTAACGATGATAAAGCAATTTCTTTTCCATCAGGACTCATAAATTTTAATTCAGGTGCTTTATTTCCAATATTTGTTCCCGTTATTGGCTCTCCTTCTGGAGTTGCCGACATTAAGAAAAATGATAATACAGTTAAAACTGGTATTAATAATATTATTTTTTTCATAATTATTTTAGATATGATTTAATTTTATTTTTAAGTCCATCGCCTTTTAAATTAATAGCAAGAATTGTTCCATCTCCATCAATTAAATAACTCATTGGTATATACTTAACACTGTATGCCGTTGCAACAATATTTTTATCGTCGCCCATTACATGGTTACTCCAGATAAGACCATCTGTTTTTATTGCTTTTTTCCATGCTACAGTATTACCTCTATCTAACGAAACGCTATATACAGTAAAACCTTTACCATTATTAAACTTCTTGTCTTTAAACTCTTTGTATATCTCAACAACATGTTTATTCTCGGCTCTACAAGGACGACACCACGATGCCCAAAAGTCTATTAAAACCATTTTACCTTTTAATGATGATAGTTTTAAATCTTGAGCTTTTAAATCTTTTAAAACTATTTCAGGAGCTTTATCTCCTACTTTTAACGCTCCTGCACTTTGCTGAACTGCTGAATCGTTATAGTTAACAAAACCATAAGCCACTACACTTAGTAACAAAAATGCTGCAATAAATTTAATAATTTTCATACTTATCAATGTATTTAGATATTTATATTCTGACTACAAAGATATATTATTTTTTTGGTATGTTAAATAACAGATTGTTCAATTAACAATTAATATTAAATAATTAGCAATATTTTAAACTCTTAATAATAAATACGCACTTATATTTAGCCATAAACAATTAAGTTTAAAGGAAATACACATGTATGTTATTTGAAAAAATAAATTTTATAATAATTGTTAAAAAATAAAGGCTTCCTATAAATAGAAAGCCTTTATCTTAAATATTGTAATTAAACTTTATACTTCCCAAGTAGAACCACTTGCAAGTACATCGTCCATACTAGTAAATTTAGTTTCTGCTTTAACGTCGGCTACTTGTTTAGCAACGCTTTCGTCGTATGCATCCTCTTCAACAGCTCTAATTACACCAAAAGCAACAGGGAAATCAGGGCCTACCATATTAGCTAACATTAAATGCATAAAAGGATCTTCTTTTTTAGCATCGTGTACTAAAATATCTGATTCTTTAACACCATCTTCGCCAATAGTTGCAACAGCTAAACCATGAGAAGTCATAATTATACCTTTGTTTTTTTCTTTACCAAAAATCATTGGTTTTCCATGTTCAAGATATAATTGACGATCTTCTTTGTGTTCTTTATCTGTAATCCAACCATGAATTTTATCAGAGAAAATAACACAATTTTGAAGAATTTCAACAATTGAAGCTCCTTTGTGTTTATCTGATTCAATTAATGTTGCAGTAATATGCTTAATGTTTGTATCTAAGGTACGTGCAAAAAAAGTACCTTCAGCACCAATTACTAATTGTCCAATTTTAAAGGCACGTTCAACAGTTCCAAAAGGAGATGTTTTAGTTTTTGTTCCAATTTTTGTTGTTGGAGAATACTGACCTTTAGTTAAACCATATATTTCATTATTAAAAAGAAGTACGTTTAAATTTACGTTTCTTCTAATTTCATGAATAAAATGATTACCACCAATTGCAAGTGCGTCACCATCGCCAGTAATTTGCCATACACTTAGGTTAGGGTTTGCAGTTTTAACACCAGATGCTATTGCACCTGCACGTCCGTGAATTGTATGAAAACCATAAGTATTCATATAATAAGGGAAACGTGAAGAACAACCAATACCTGAAATTACAGCGTAATCTTCTTTTTTATGTGGTAATTCTGCAAATGCTCTTTGAACAGCATTTAAAATAGCGTGGTCACCACAACCAGCACACCATCTTACCTCTTGGTCGCTTTTAAAATCTTTAGCTACATATTTATTTGCTACTTCAGTCATCTTAATTTTCCTCCATAATTTTGTTAAATTCACCAACTAATTCATCAACAGTAAAAGGTAAACCTTGTATTTTATTATACTGATGAAATTTGAAATTGGTAAATTGCATTCTTAAATAACTTACAAATTGTCCTAAGTTAATTTCTGCAACAACTATATTTTTAAACTTACTAAATACATCTGCTGTATTTTTAGGAAGTGGATTTATATAATTAAAGTTAACAAAACTTACTTTTTTACCTTCAGATCTCATTTGTGATACAGAATCTTCTAAGTGTCCTTTTGTACTTCCCCAACCAACAACAAGTAAATCACCTTCGTTATCACCTGTTACTTTAATATCAGGAATATTAATAGCTACTTGTTTAACTTTTCGATCTCTCTCAAGAGACATTACTTCGTGATTTTCAGGAACATAAGAAACTGTACCTGTTACAGCCATTTTCTCTAATCCACCAATTCTATGTTCTAAACCTTCGGTTCCAGGAACAGCCCATTCACGAATCAATAATTCTTTATCAATTCTTCTATATGGTTGATATTCCTCATCATTTGCTTTTGCAATAAAAGTTTTAATAGTTGGCATATCAGCCATCTTCTTAATCTTCATTGGAGCTGACCCGTTAGCTATATAACCATCTGTTAAAAGAATAACTGGAGTCATGTGCTCTAAAGCAACTCTACCTGCCTCAAAAGCCCAGTCGAAACAATCTGAAGGCGAACTTGCTGCAATTACAGGTAATGGACTCTCACCGTTACGTGCATATAATGCTTGCATTAAATCTGCTTGCTCTGTTTTTGTTGGTAATCCTGTAGAAGGACCTCCACGTTGAACATTTACTATTACAAGAGGTAATTCTGTAATAACAGCTAAACCAGCAGCTTCTGTTTTAAGTGCTAAACCAGGACCAGATGTAGTTGTTACAGCAAATTTACCAGCAAAACTAGCTCCAATTGCAGTACAAATACCAGCTATTTCGTCTTCTGCTTGAAAAGTTATAGCACCCATATCTTTACGTTGAGATAAGTACATTAATATTTCGGTAGCAGGAGTAATAGGATATGAACCACAGAATAATTTAAGACTTGCTTTTTCAGCAGCAGCTAATAAACCCCAAGCTGTAGCTTGGTTACCAGAAATACTTCGGTATAAACCCGATGGTTGTACAGCTGGCTCTATTTTGTATGAAGGTAATGCTTGAATATTTGCAGCATAATTAAATCCTTCTTTTAATACTCTTTTGTTAGCTTCGATAACCTGAGGAACTTTTGCAAATTTCTTTTCGAAATAAGCTTCTGTAAAATTTAATGGTCGATCGAAAATATAATAACAAATACCTAAAGCAAACATATTCTTACTTCTAAGAATACTTTTGTTATCCATTCCAGTATCTTTTAAAGCCTCTTTTGTAAGAGAAGAAATTGGAGCATAAATAACATTGTGTCCGTCTAAGTGTAATTCTTTAACAGGATCTTCTGTTGTAAACTCTGCTTTTTTAAGCGTTTTTTCAGTAACACTGTCCTTGTCAAAGATAACAGTTCCACCGTTTTTAATCCATCGTGCGTTAGCTTTTAAAGCTGCAGGATTCATTGCTACTAAAACATCGGCATAATCACCAGGTGTGTGAATTTCTGAATGACCAAAATGTACTTGAAAACCAGATACACCACCAACTGTTCCTTGAGGAGCTCTAATTTCGGCAGGATAGTCTGGAAAAGTAGAAACGTCATTACCAAATAATGCAGATGCATCAGAAAACAAAGTTCCTGTTAATTGCATACCGTCGCCTGAATCACCAGAGAAGCGTATCACTATCTCATCAACGACTTTTGCTTGTTTGTCCATAATATTTGTGTTAGTATTCTAAATATTTATTTTAAAGAGCGTAAAGTTACATTTTTTAATAATATATGATATTTATTAGTTTGTTTTTTATAACATATATTATTTATATTACGTTCTTGATTATTAACTTATTACATTTTAATGTATTAATATAAATACATATTTATATTCATTCTAAATTCGATATCTATAATTTTTAATAGTTTATAGCTTTTTAATTTCAATTTTTGGTGTGCTGTTGGAATCATCATTTCCGTTATTATTATCGGCTAATTCTTGAAGCTCACGTACAAATCTTTTCACATCCTCATCGCTAAAACCTTTTTCTTTAGCCGCCTCATCCAAAGTACCCCAAATTGGCTCACCACATACAATGCAGCGAATTCCTTCTGTCATTAAATACTTAACTGAAGCGGTTAAATCTTCTGTTAATTCTTCAATAGTAATGTCTTTTGTAATATTCATTGTTTATTTTTTCTTCAAAATTACAATTTTAACAGCAAACTGATTAATAAAAAATGTTTTTTTTAATAACCTAATACTATAAATTCAACTCTACGATTTTGTTTCCGCCCTTTTTTTGTATCGTTATCTGCTATTGGTTTAGAAAATGCATATCCTTTTGAAACTAATCTTTCTTTAGAAATTCCTTTTTTAACAAAATATTTAGCTACTGACTTTGCCCTATTTTCAGATAGTCGTTGATTAAATTTTAATGAGCTTACGTTATCAGTATGACCAGAAATTTCCATTCTCATTGTAGGATATTTCATTAATAAATCATAAACTTTATCAAGTTCGTGTTTTGATTCTGATTTTAAAGTTGTTTTACCATAATCGAAAAATATATTTCTTAAAACAGCTATTGAGTTAACACAAGTATCTGGTAATCCTATTTCTAATTCAATTTCTTGATATTTAGATGAATCTGTTAAATTAAAATTTATTGAATAAAATAAATAACCATTTTTTTCAACAGTTAAAGCATAATCAAACCCAAAAGGTAGAGAAACCATATAATCTCCAGTTTTACTATTCGATTTAAAATTAGCAATTATTTCTTGCGATTTATTATCTACAATTTCAATATTTGCTTCTATTGGATCTTTTGTTTTAGAATCAATAATTACACCTTTAACAAGAGCTAATTTACTTTCAACTTTTGCTTTATCTTCTTCATTAAAATCAATGTAATATATATCTTTACTACCTAACCCATCTTCTTTTACCGATGAAAAATACCCTTTATCGCCACTTGCATTTAAGAAAAAGAAAATATCATCTTCAGGAGAATTTATTGGATAGCCAACATTTACAGGTTTCTGCCAAACTCCTTCTGAGTTTAACTCTGATTTAAATATATCATAATCGCCCATAGTATTATGTCCTTTTGAGCTAAAGTAAAGTGTTTTTCCATTTGGATGAATAAAAACACCATCCTCATCAAATTCGGTATTAATATTCTCACCTAAATTTATTGCTTCTCCCCACTTTCCATTTTCATCTTTTGTTGATGAGTAAATATCTTTTCCTCCAAGACCTTTAGGTCTGTTGCTAACAAAGTATAATATATTTCCATTTGGCGATAACGAAATTGAGGTTTCTACATATTTTGAATTTATAGGTTCGGGTAATGCTTTTGGTGAAATCCAAGTATCGCCTTCTAATTTACATTCATAAACATCACCATTATTTCTGTTACTTCTATATATATATAATATTTGTCCATCTAAAGAAAGCCCCACATTAGAATCGTGTTTTCCTGTATTTAAGTAACCTTTTATTTTCTCAGGCTCAGACCAAGTACCTTCAATTCTTTTAGATATATAAATATCTTCGTAATACTGCAAGTCAAAAGGGTCTTTTTGTCCTCCTGTAGTTTCTGCTCTACGTGAAGTAAAAATAATAATACTCTCATCAGCTGTAATCATAGGGCTATAATCTGCAAACTCCGAATTAACTGCTTCAATATTATGAACAATTCCCTTTATTGGATTTGAAACTAATTCTTTTCCTATTTTGCATTCCTGTATTTTCTTTTCTGTTATTTTTTTTTGCTTAGAACTAATATCTTTTTCTAAATACTTATTATATTCGCTAATTGCATTATCAAATTGAAGCAAATATTGATAAGTACGTCCTTTTTGAAAACTATATTGTGAAGAGTATAGAGGGTCTAAAGCATATGATTTTTCAATAAAACTTAATGCTTTATTTTTTTGAGAACTATAAAGGTATGATACTCCTATTTTAAAATTAAGCTCGGCATTGTTAGGATTAAAATCGTTAGCTTTTATAAATAAACTAAGTGCATTGTAATAATCTCTATCTTTAAAATAATCATTACCATCAATAAAATTATCGTTTGCGTCATTAAATGCATCTATATCTGTAAAATTTTCTTTTTCAAACTCAATATTTTGAGCAATTATAAAATTTGATATAAGAATTAATAATAAACCAAGTATTATATTTTTCATTATTATACAATTAAGTTTCGTGTAAAAGTACTATATTTTTCTTTTTATTTAAATGACATTTATTAAATTATTTTTAAAAAAGTTAAAAAAATAATCTTTATGTAATTAAAAATACTAGGATTATTAATATACTTCATATTCAGATCTAATTTATGTGGCATAATATTATTAATATATGTTTCTTCTGGTTTATCAGATTTTGCTAACTCTTCATTTTCATTGCTATATTCTATTGATGCATAATCTGTTATTCCTGGACGAATTAATAATACTCTCTTTTGCTCATTATTGTATAGCTCTACATATTTACGAACCTCAGGTCTTGGTCCAACTATACTCATATCCCCTTTTAAAACATTTATTAATTGAGCAAATTCATCAAATTTATATTTTCTAATGAATAAACCAACTTTTGTTATTCTTCTATCATTTTCGCCAACAGTTAACAAGCCTTTTTTATCAGAACCAACAGACATTGAACGAAATTTAAATAATTTAAAATCTTTATTATTTCGCCCTACTCGTGTTTGCATATAAAACACAGCTCCTTTACTTTCTATAGCAATAGCAACTGATAATACTATTAAAAAAGGAGATAATAATATTAATCCTAAAAGCGAGAAAATTATATCGAAAAACCGTATCAATTTATTACTTCGTTAACTGCATTAATAACTGCATTAATAATTGTTTCTACTTGCTCATTTGTTAAATCTTGGTACACTGGTAATGATATTTCGCGCGAATAATTATCAAAAGCAACTGGATAATCAGAAATATTAAATCCTCTTTTTTTGTATGATGTAAAAAGTGGTAATGGCTGAAAATGTACATTTACTGAAACATTTTTTGCAAAAATACTATTTATTATTTCATCACGTTGTTGCTCAGTTATATTTTTAATTCTTAATGTGTATAAATGAAATGATGACACTCTATTTCCGTCTGTAATTATTGGCAAATCTGCCCAATCAAATTTAGAAAAAGCATTATCATAGGCTTGCATTATTTCTTTTCGGCGAGGCAAATTATCTATTTCATAATATTTTAATGCAACTAAACCTAACGAAGCCTGAATATCGGTCATATTACCTTTATAACCTGCATCAATAACATCGTAACGCCATGCTCCAACTTGTGTTTTTGCTAGTGCATCTTTACTTTGCCCATGCAAACTAAGGGTATTAATTTCTTTATAAATTTTTTCAACATCAAAAATATTTGGTAAATTAAATGCTATTGCACCGCCTTCGGCTGTTGTTAAATTTTTTACTGCATGAAACGAAAAAACTGTAATATCTGTTAAACTTCCTGTTTTATTGCCTTTATAAGTTGCACCAAACGAATGTGCGGCATCGCTTAGCACCAATATTCTACCTAATTGTTTTTGTTGTTCGGTATTAGGTTCAAAAATATTTTTTATTTCATTTGAACTTACTAACTCTTTTATTTCATCTATATCAACAGGTAAGCCCGCAATATCAACAGGTATTATAATTTTTGTTTTTGAGGTTATTGCATTTTTTATTGCCTCAATATTTATATTAAAATCATTAGGGTTTGTATCAACCATTACCAATTTTGCACCTGTATGAATAACCGTATTACCTGTTGCAGTATAAGTATATGCAGGTATTATAACCTCATCGCCCTCTCCTATTCCAAACCAACGCATAATAATTTCCAATCCAAATGTTGCTGAATTAACACATAGTGTTTTTTTATTTCCACAATATTCGGTTATCTTCTGTTCAAATAGCTTAGTTTTTGGCCCTGTTGTAATCCAACCAGATTTCAGCGTATCAACAACTTCATCAATAGCTTCTTGTTTTATATGTGGAGGCGAAAATGGTATCATATTAATTTATTTTTTCTATTACATCAATAAATTTATTTGCTAAAACTTTATAATCATGATTCTTAAGTACAAACTCATGCCCTTTTTTACCCATTTCTTCAAGCTCATTAGTAGATAATTCTATTAATTTTCTAATTACT
>Ga0256827_10000754_pt1 | contig 20379 bp, 18 predicted proteins | sample CV84metaG_FD_185977 | JGI IMG/M metagenome (GOLD analysis project Ga0256827, IMG submission 185977) | Hydrothermal vent microbial communities from East Pacific Rise, Pacific Ocean - CV84 | ecosystem: Environmental > Aquatic > Marine > Hydrothermal vents | place: Pacific Ocean: East Pacific Rise... | reverse complement strand
TCTTTTGTGTTGGATTTTATGGGGCAAACCCTAAAAAAATAGGGTCAATAATTAATTATTTTAAACGCGATTTTTTAAATCTTTTTTGGGGAATAATTAGTTATTGGGGCTAAATTTTTAGGGGTGGTAGTTTTGCAAGATGTTTATTGTTTTTTGTAGGGATACCCTTTGAGACTGTGAAAGAACCGTAAGGTACGGCTTTAGCCTACCGTCAAATTGAATTTTTTAAGTTAAAAAGGTTCAATTTTTCATGAATTTGGTTTAATCGGTAGGCTAAAGCCATACCCTACATCTAACATTTATAATTCTTTCACAGTCTCAAGAGATGTTCCTACAGATTCAAAAGCTTATTTCATTGATATTGGGCTTTCGCCTCGCCTTGTTCGGGACTAAAGTCGCCGATTCCGAAGAGTTTGGCTAGATGTCTATTGAGTTTATCCTCAAATTCTATATTTCATAATTTTAAATTATATCTGTGTGATTTAGTAATATTTTACAGATAAAATAACTATTATTTATGAAATATTGATATTCTAAGTTTTTTTTTGATACATTAAGAATCTTTATGATTAAGATAAAGATTAATTATTATTAAAAAAAAGGAAAACTTTATGAAAAGATTATTATCAGTTGTAGCATTGAGTGCTTGTTTAACTATGGGAGTTCAAGCAGACGCACCAAAGGCAGATGTAAAAAAAGCAGAAACAGCAAAAGAGGCTTCTTCGACAAAAGGGCAGAGTGCAACTGTTATTAACCTTGCAGGTAAACAGAGAATGTTGACTCAAAAAATGAGTAAAGAGGCTCTTTTTATTGCAAAAGGTATTGATGTAAAAGCTAATACAGAGAGTCTTAAAAAGACAGCATCACTTTTTGATAAAACACTTAAGGGGTTGGCTGATGGAGATGAGGGGTTAAAGCTTCCAAAAACTACTGATAAAGATATTTTGGCTCAACTTAAAAAGGTTTCAGAGCTTTGGGCTAGTATGAAAACAAGTATTGATAAAGTAGCAGATGGAAAATCTGACAAAGCAACACTTGAAGCGATTGCAAAAGAGAATATTCCACTTCTTAAAAATATGAATCAAGCTGTTCAGATGTATGCAAAAGCTAGTGGTTCATCACTATCTCCTGAGATGGCAAAAACTATTAACCGTGCAGGTAAACAGAGAATGTTGACTCAAAAGATGACAAAAGAGTTACTACTTGTGGCTAATGGAATTGATGCTGATGCAAACAAAGAGAGTGCTAAAAAGACAGGTGAGCTTTTTGAGACTACACTAAAAGATTTAACTGATAAATGTAAAAATGATGATATTAAAAAACAGTTAGGAGAAGTAGCTAAACTTTGGGCTGATTATAAAGATATTGTAGTAAAAGCAGATACATCAGATAAAGCTTTGAAAAAAGCAGAAGAGATGAATATTCCACTTCTTAAAAACATGAATAAAGCTGTTAAAATGTATGAGGCTTCTACTAAATAGTATTCTTTTGTAGAGATAAGGTTATTTAAATCTTATCTACTTCAATAGGCGTGTCACATCTGGATATGTGGCACGAGTAAATTTTTAGAGCTGTTTTTTCTTTGATTAAATTAATAAATCTCAAAACTTTCCTACTTTATAACCATTTTACGATAAACTATCTAAAATATAATAGTTTTTCAAAAATTCTAACTCTTTTTCCGAGGAAATGATATTATGAAACTAAAACCTGTAGGTTATAAAGCACTAATTCAACGATACTCTATTGATACTATCCCACATTGGCACTACTCTTTGATTGCTATAGAGAATCATACTCAAAAGGTAGAACAAGATGGTGAAATAGTACGAGAAATCTATCCTAAAAAATATGATATAAATGATAAAACAACAACTCACTTAGAGTTTGCACTTAAATATGATGGGGTTAATCTAACACTTTTAAGACAGATTTTTGAAGAGATGAGAGAAGAGGAGCTTATAGGCTATATTCGAGAGAAACCCACAGGTAAATATGCTAGGCGATTGTGGTTTTTTTATGAATTTTTAATGGATAGAGAGCTTCCTATAGAGGATTTAAAACAGGGAAATTATATTGATTTATTAGAGAGTGATAAATACTACACCATTCCAAATCCAAAAAGCATAAAGCGACAACGCATTAGAGATAATCTGCTTGGCAATAGAGATTTTTGTCCTATAGTTAGAAAAACCCAAAAGCTTAAAACATATGAATCTCTAAATCTATCCCAAAAATCCAAAGATATTGTAATGAACTATCCCGATAGACTCCTAAAAAGAGCATTGAGTTATCTCTATACCAAAGAGACCAAATCCTCATTTGAGATTGAACAGATTAAACCCTCTAGTTCAAGAGTAGAGAAGTTTATAGCACTACTCAAAGAGGCTCAAAAAGATGATTTTTGTACCAAAGATAAGCTGTTACAACTACAAAACCGTATTGTAGATGCTCGTTTTAGAGATAGTGACTATCGCACTACCCAAAACTATGTAGGGGAGAGAATCTCATATACAGAGGAAAAGATTCACTACATTTCACCCAAACCAAATGATTTAAATAGGCTCATGGAGGGGTTGATTGATGCACATACAAAAATGAGTCATGAGCCTAGTTCAGCCGTCGTTCATGCCACACTTATAGCCTATGGATTTGTTTACTTGCACCCTTTTGAAGATGGCAATGGTCGAATTCATCGCTTTTTACTTCATAATATCTTGGCTCGTGAAGAGTTTACACCCACAAATATGATATTTCCTCTCTCTGCTGTAATGCTAAAAAATCCTGTGGAGTATGAAATCTCTTTGGAGTATTTCTCCTCTAAACTTCTCTCGTTGATTGATTATAATTTAGATGAAGAGGGGAAAATGGAGGTTCTAAGTGATACTGCTCTTTGGTATCGTACCATAGATATGACATCACAAGTAGAAGCACTCTATGCGTTTATCCAAAAGACCATAGATGAAGAGTTACACCAAGAGCTAGAGTTTATTGTTCGTTATGATACCTCCAAAAGAGCAATTCAAGCTATTATAGATATGCCTGATAGAGAGATTGACCTTTTTATCCGTTTTGTGATGCAAAATGGAGGTAAACTTTCGGCTAATAAACGGAAAAAATATTTTGAGTTTTTGAGTGATGAGGAGATTGAGCTGATGGTTAATTCGATAGCAATTAAGTAGGATAACGACCTCTAAGTACAGAGGCTATCTCTGAACTAAGCAGAGATGAGTTAGAACTAGTAACACCCTTTAGTTATGGGATTTTGTAAAACTTTTTGGAATCGGCGTGTTTACACCCGAGTTTTGTAAGATGTCTATTACTCTTTTGTAGAGATAAGGTTATTTAAATCTTTTTGTAGAGTTTTAAGTTTTTTTCGTAAACGCATTAGACTCTCTAGGGAGTCTATAACTACATCCTCTTTTTCAAAAAGTTTATCCGATTCATCCTCTTGCATAGTAGATAAAAGCTCCATAAAATCTTCTATATTTTTTGCAACCTCTTCTAATGATTTAGTCGTTTGATTTATAGATTTGTTTGAGTAGTCAATGGAGTAGTTTATCTTCTCTACTAGGTGATTGTAGTTATCTGTAGCCTCTTTTAACTCCTCTTGCTCTATCCTCTCCATAGGCTCTAAACCTTGAATTGTTGAGTTTTCAATGATACTTTTTGATGTTTTGGAGAATTTTTGAATAAATTTAATAATCTGCTGGATTTGGGTGAAAAGATAGATGAGAAGTAGGATTAAAATAGCAAATAGAGAATACTCTATCTGTTTGTATCCATTTATATCTTGCTGATACTCTCTTAGTTTTATATTTAGAATGTTATTAAACTCATTTACCAATAATAGATTGTTATGATAGATACGATTTACCAATCTTGCTGTAATTACAGAGTTGTATCCTGTGGTTATCTTCTGCTGATTTTTAAATTTATTGACATCTTTATAGAATATGCTCCATAGGTTAGAGATAGTTCTGTTTTTATAAAAATTACTCCTATTTATCTCTGCATTTTTGAGATATTTTTTGATGTTTTTATCTAAAATTTTTGAGCCATTTTCTCCACTTTTATATAGATACAATATAGATTTTGAAATCTCTTGTGTAGACTCTTTTTGCTTGTTTATAAAAATTAGACTCTCACGGTTTATACTCTCTTGATTGGCAATAAAGTTAGATAGTAGAGCTAAAACAATAGATAATGTAAAGACCAATAGACCTACTATTTTGATTCTATTCATGCTCTAACCCTTTATAAATTTTTGATAAACTCTGTTTGTTTAATATTATAACCTCTCCACGCTCAATATCAATAACTCCTTTACGCTTTAATCGGCTAAGAACCCTAGAGAGTGTGGATGGTTGGATATTTATCATTAACGATACATCATAGCGTTTCAATCTATTAAACATATCTAAATCTGTAGATAATATCATAGCTACTTTTGCTACTGAATCAAATATAAACTCTCTATTTATTAAGTCTTGTAATCTTTTAGATTGAGATATCACCTCTGATGCTAACTCTATACATAAAAGATTATTATCTAAAAATTGAGTTTTAAATGGTATATAATCTATAGCTAGGACTTTAGATGTCTCCATAAATACAATATTTGAGTAGGAGACAAGAGACTCATCTTGTAGTGAAGATATCTCTGAAATCATACACTGTTTGTGGATATGATATAGAAAAATCTCATTGTTATATTTGTCAATTTTATAAGCTTTTGCTAAACCATCTATTAGAAAGAGTAGTCTCTCACTTTTACTTTTTTCATAATGCAATAGAGTCTTACTCTCATATGTTTTAAGTGATGAAATAGATACAAGTAGCTCTTTTTGATAATTATCTAAATTACTAAAAAACTCCAAAGAGTCAATAATGTTTTTTATCTCTATCCTCATAAGTTAATAATACTATTTTGACAAAATATCTCTATTGATATAGGTCAAGTGAGTTATAATGTTAAAATAAGTAGGTAGTAAAGGAGATATTTTATGCTAAAAGAGTCTTTAGAGATTGTTGTAGTAGAGGATGAAGAGGATATCTTGGAGCTTATAGAGTATCATCTCCAAAAAGCAGGGTATCTTACAATGGGATTTACCTCAACACAGAAAGTAGAGGAGTTTATAGAGGAGGAGAATCCTGCACTTATGATAATTGATAGAAATCTACCTAAAGTTGAAGGTGCTACCTTTGTTAAACATCTTCGTTCATATGGTTATAATATTCCAGTGATATTTTTGACAGCAAAAGCAAAAGATAGTGAGATTGAGGTTGGTTTTGAGTCAGGTGGTGATGACTATATAACTAAACCATTTAATCCAAGAGAGTTAATACTTCGTGTCAATGCTATTTTAAAACGTGTAGGTTTATCTCATACCGACAAGATAAAACATCGTGATATTCTTATGAATATAACCACTCAGGAGCTTTTTGTAGATAAGAAATTAATAGAGTTGAGCCATTTGGAGTTCAGATTACTATATACTTTTATAAAAAAACCAAATCAGGTTTTAGATAGAGATTTTTTGCGAGATGAGGTCTGGAGAGAAGAGGAGAGTAGTTTCAAAGATAAGAGTATTAATGTAGCGATAAATAGACTTAAAAAGAAGATAGACCCAACAGGAGAGAAGGAGTATTTTTTACCCATTCGCTCTGTTGGTTATAAATTGGTTTGATACTAGAAGTTTACCAATCCCTTAATTGTTTGGTTAAGCATTGCATCTTTTTTAACATCGGAGCGTTCATCTCCTATTTTAGTAGTTGTGATAATAGCTCTACCCATAACTCTTTTTTTGCCATTTTTCAATCTAGCTCCCCAGTAGTTATGAAGTATAATAGGTTTGTTGTTTCTTTTTCCTAAGTATAGTGTTATATGCCCTGGAACATAAAGAAGAGTACGAAATGGTTTTGCATTTGCTAAAATAGTCTCCTCTTTCTCTTTGTCTGTAAGTCCAGATAGCGACATATATGAACCACTACTCTCTTTTGCTTGTTGGCTAGAGTTTCTAGGAAGATAGATACCAAATGGAGCAAAAAAGTCTCGTGTTAAAGCAGAGCAGTCTCTAGCTTGAAGTTTACCTCCCCAACCATATGGTTCACCCACTAATTGATTGGATATATATGCAATATTAAACTCATTAAATTTAATTGGTTTTCTAGCAATAAGATTAAGTTCAGATGTAGAAAAATGTTTGATAGTAGCATAACCATGACTATCTTTTCCTGCATATATATACTCATTTGTAACTTTATCCATTGGAAATATTGTTCCCATCTTAACTAATGATACATCTATACCATCTTCAACTAAGCTAAGATTATCTGTAACAGTGATAAAGTATTTATCATTTTGGAATGCTTGTTGAAAGTCTGTAGAGACAAAAGCTATATCTGAATATTTCACCCAACCAAAAGCATAAGAGCTTTTTACATATACCCATTTTTTATCTTTTGAGTAGTGAGATACAAAAATAGGAGTATTCATATAGATAGCACTATTTTGATTATAGTCAAAAGGAAAACCCTCTCCTGTACGTTTTGGATTATAAAATATCTCTAATTTGGTAGGATATAGTTTCAAGTCGGTATGTCTAATAGTAATAGCAGGTTGTGCTACTTTATTGTACTCTGAGAAGTTTGAATTTTTAATCTGATAAGAGAACCATTTTTTAGGAATTCTTCTACCTGACCTACGGTATGTAGCCTCTTTTGAATATTTAAATTGCCATGTCTTTTCTGTCTCGGTTAAATCCATCTCGATAAGTTGCCAAGGCTCAAAAAACTTACTATTGTACATATCGTCATATTGTAACTGTTCAGATGCACTCATTGTATCAGCTTGTTTAGCAAAAAAATCTGTATTTTGTTCTATATTTAATGTATCTGCAACATCATGCACTGGCATACTATCTAAAGCACTAGGAGTTCTTTGACTTTTTATCAAAACTGTATCTGCAAACAGCGTAGAGAGTAGTGTTGTAAGTAGTATTACTATAATATATTTTTTCATTGTAAACCCTATTTTTTTATCTATTATAATAAAAATATGGGGCTTTGTACAGAAAAACCATATATTTATCTTGAAATTTTAATGAGTTAAACATCCTATGTTTAGGGGTGTACCTATAGTATTATATACTGTTCAAAGATATATTTTATCATTTAGACTCACCATAAATAGCACCTAGATGCTCCATTCTCTTTCCCATATTTAAAAGGGTCATATCTGCTAAAACAAGAGCCATCATAGCCTCACATACCACAGAACCTCGTATAGCAACACATGGGTCATGGCGACCTTTTAGCTCACAAGTTATCGACTCATTATCTTTTGTTACTGTCTCTTGTGGTTGAAATATAGATGGAGTTGGTTTAAAATGCGTTTTAATAATAATATCATCCCCATTAGAGATACCACCTAGCATACCACCAGAGTGATTTGATTTAAAGCCATTTGGTGTTATCTCATCATTGTTTTGGCTACCCTTTAGATGAGTAGATGCTACACCATCTCCTATCTCTACAGCTTTAGCAGCATTTATACCCATCATAGCCTCTGCTAATATAGCATCTAGTTTATAATATAGAGGTTCACCTAATCCAATAGGAACACCTGTAGCTATAGTTAAAACTACTCCACCTACAGAGTCATGTCTATTTTTTGCATCCAAAATAGCTCTCTCTTGTGCCTCTTCCATATTTGGGTCAAGTGCATATAGTTTTGAGCTTTTTGCATGAGTAAAGTCATGATTTTCAGATTTGATACCATCCACTTCACATACTCCAGATAGTATCTCTACACCTATCTTTTTTAGCATTAACTTAGCAATTGCTCCACCTGCCACTCTAGCTGCTGTCTCTCTTGCAGAGCTTCTTCCCCCTCCACGATAGTCACGAATACCATACTTATGATAGTATGTAAAATCAGCATGACCAGGGCGAAATAAATCTTTGACATTATCATAATCACGACTTTTTTGATTTCCATTGAAGATAATCATCATAATAGGTGTTCCTGTAGTTACCCCCTCAAAAGTTCCTGATAATATCTCTACCTTATCATCCTCTTTTCTAGCCGTCTCTAGTTTACTTTTACCAGGTTTTCTTCTATCAAGCTCGGATTGTATAAATATCTCATCTATCTCTAGCCCTGCTGGAACACCATCTACAATACACCCTAATGCTTTACCATGAGACTCTCCAAAAGTGGTTAGTGTGAATTTTTTTCCAAATGTGTTCAAGATAACATTCCTTTTAGTTTTTGAAGGGCAATCTCTGCAGCTCTCTGCTGTGCCTCTTTTTTACTTCTTCCTATCGCTTTTGAAATCTCTTTATGCTGTAACTCAATAGCTATCTCAAACTCTTTTTGATGGTCTGGACCAAAAGCTCTAATTAGTTTATATGTTGGAGTCTCACCAAACTCTGCTTGTGTTAGCTCTTGTAGAGTAGTTTTAAAATCTTTAGATAGAGAGTTTAAATCAATAGTCTCATAACTCTCTTCAATAAGTTTTATAGCAACTTTTGCTGCATCTTTTAGACCACTTTCAAGATAGATAGCACCAATAACTGCTTCAAATGCATTGGATAGTAGAGATGGTTTTGTACGTCCATGATTATTCTCTTCTGCTGTTGAAATTAGTAGATTATCTCCAAGTTTAATATGTATGGCTAATCTAGTAAACCCTTTTTCATTGACTAATGAGGCACGAATTTTGGATAGAACTCCTTCATCCTCATTTTTAAATTTTGTAAATAAATACTCACCAACAATCAAATCAAGAACCGCATCACCTAAGAACTCCAAACGCTCATTATTATAAGGTCTCTTATAACTTTTATGTGTGAGTGCTTCGGTGATGAGGTCATCTTGTTTAAACTTATAATCCAAAGCTTTTTCTAATGACTTAAGATGTTTCATCTTGTCTCCTTTTTTTAAAAGTCATAATAGAGAGTAGTTTGTCTGTAACTGTTTTTTTTCAATATGCTCTTTGACTATAATAGAGTCTAGGGCATAACACTTAGGACAACGAACAAAAGAGATTGGGAAATTCTGTTTACACTCATTACAAAGATAAGAGAAATGTAAGTCCATATTTACAGCACCACTTTTTAGTGCTAAATTCATAATATCTATAGCAAAAATATCACTTTTGCTCTGCAACTTATTAATCTCCAAAATACCCTTTGCTATATAGATACTCTCTAAGATTTCACTTTTAGAAATTATATCAAAATTGAGGTTTGAAGAGGGTAAGAACCACAATATATCAAGAACAAGAGATGTTTTTGTATCATCTATAAACGTCCAAGTACGTTTGGTATCCAATTTAAAAAGCTCTTGAACAATTCGTCTATAGGAGTAGAGGTCACTTTCTAAATACTTCACAAGAGTTTCAAACTTTGCATCTCTACTCAAATCACCTCTTTTAAGTAAAAATAGAAGCTCTAAGTTTGATTCTAATTTTTGAGTAGAGACACCTAATGTTTTCAATGGAACTATGGTCTCTTTTGCTCTTTCATACTCTCCTAAAAATTCATAAACAACCTCTAAATAGTATAACGATTCACTATTTCTAGGATGTTTATGTAAAATCTCCAAAAATATCATCTCAGAGCGTTGTAAAAAACCTGCTTTTAGATATGTTTTTCCCAAAGACTCAAGTAGATACTCTTTTTGGGAAAATCCACTAATATGTTTAATTAGATAGAGATAGATACCAATAGAGCGTTGATACTCACCTCTATCTGCTAAACTTCCTGCCAAAGATGCAAGTGGAGAGATAAGCGTTGTCTCAAAAGGTATCTTTTCCACATCAAGAGGAAATATACGAGTATCTATTTTGCCTAAAAAGTTTTTGAGACTTCTATTTTTTTTATCCTCTTTATAGCTTCCCATCACAAAAGAGACTACAGCAGTGATTAGAACCAAAACAATAATAATGAAAATACTAAAGAGTGGGTCATCTGATGATGGGAGTATTTTGTCCAATTTTTACCTTTCTACTTTTTATTATATTAACATATTAGCTATAATACACTTATGATTGACAAGGCATCAGAGGAAAACCTAAAAAACAGTATTGATATTGTCGATATTATCTCCAACTATATAGAGATAAAAAAAGCAGGAGCTAATTTTAAGGCAAACTGCCCCTTTCATGGAGAGAAGACCCCAAGCTTTGTTATAAGCCCTAGTAAGCAGATATATCACTGTTTTGGTTGTGGTTTAGGTGGAGATTCTATCCAATTTGTCATGGATTATGAGAAGATAAACTACCCAGAAGCACTAGAAAAAATAGCCTCTATAATGAACTTCTCACTAGCATATTCACAAGGTAGTAGCGACCATACCGAAACACGCCGTCTGTTAGAGCAGGTGCAAGATTGGTACTCTAAAAATTTAGATTATAATAATATAGCAAAAACATATCTGCAACAGAGGGGAATTAGCCAACAGTCGATAGAGAATTTTGGTATAGGGTATGTGGGGGCTTCTCATGAGCTTATGAATTTTTTATCTGCCAATTTTTTACCTGTTCCAAAAGCAGAGGAGGCAGGGGTAGTAGCACAGCGTGAACGTGGTGGATTTTATGCACGGCTTACAGAGCGTATCACTTTTCCTATCCATAGTCCTAGTGGAGCTATAGTTGGATTTGGTGGAAGAACTATCACTAATCATCCTGCTAAATATATCAACTCCCCACAGACTAAACTCTTTAATAAATCACAGCTTCTATATGGTTATGCTAAGGCAAAAGAGCATATATACAAAAGTAAAAAGCTTATTGTTTGTGAGGGTTATCTTGATGTAATAATGTTTCACCAAGCAGGATTTAAAGAGGCTGTTGCTACTCTTGGAACTGCTCTTACAGAGGAGCATCTGCCTATTCTAAGAAAGGGTGAACCCAAGATTATCTTGGCGTATGATGGAGACAAAGCAGGAGTAGCCGCAGCGTTAAAAGCTGGAACTATGCTGACTCTTGGTGGATTTGATGGCTCTGTTGTACTGTTTCCTAATGGTTCTGACCCTGCTGAGATGATTGCAGATGGTAGAGTCCAAGAGGTGGCAAATCTATTAAGAGTAGAACAGCCTCTTATCCCTTTTGTAATAGAGATGATGGCAAAAGCTCACGATATACAAAATCCAAGAGAAAAAGAGGTTGCTTTTGGAGATATTAAGAGATACCTAGACCAGTTGAGTCCTATTATTAGAGAGGCGTATGTTCCTCATGCCTCTACTATATTGGGTGTTAACTCTGCTCTATTTGGTACGCCTGATATAATAAATGTAGATAAGAGTAGTAGTCAAAATAAATCAAAATTTAAAAAAGATAAAAAAGTAGTAGTCTCTGAAAGAAAAGAGGATTTTGGGATATTGAGTATTATAAAAACATTATATGAGAATAGAGAGTTTATAGATGAATTTATCTCTATTATCGAGCCATCTATGTTTGGAAACTATGCTCTTTTATTGGATTCTGTAATTAAAAATGAGCAAAACAATTCAACGCTAATAGGTCTAATGCTAGATGAAAATATAAAGACAATGCAGGATGAAGAGCTAAAACAAGCGTTGATTTCTCTTCTCTTTGGATACTATAGTGGTCAATTAAAGAGTATAAGTAGTAATGTCTCTATGCCCCTAAAGAAAAAAAGTTTTTTAATTCGTAAAATTAAGATGGATATTATGCCACGTCTTAGAGAGGGTGAACTAGTAGTATATAAGATAGAGTAGTTTTGTATCAATAGATATTTTGCAAAACTTTTTGGAATCGGCGACTTTAGTCCCGAATAAGGCGAGGCTAAAGCCATCGTTTCCTAGTTTTGCAAGAACTCTAATATCTAATTCTCAGACTATTCTGCTAATCTTTTATCTTTATAAAAGGAGTTGAAACTATGTTTATACCCACAACAAAAGCTGAGTTAAAAAAACTTGGTTGGAATAAATTAGATGTTATATTGGTTAGTGGTGATACCTATATTGATACCCCATATAGTGGTATTGCAATAGTAGGAAAGATACTTCTTGATAGAGGTTATAGAGTGGGTGTGATAGCTCAACCAGATATCAATAGTGATGTGGATATAACCAGACTTGGTGAGCCTAAGCTATTTTGGGGAGTTAGTGCTGGATTGGTTGATAGTATGGTGGCGAACTATACGGCAACTAAGAAGCCTAGAAAGAGCGATGATTTTACACCAAAAGGGGTTAATAGTCGCCGACCAGATAGAGCTAGTATACAGTATATTAATCTTATTAGACGCTACTTTAAAGATACTGCTCCTTTTGTTTTAGGAGGTATTGAGGCTAGTCTACGGCGTGTTGCTCACTATGACTACTGGAGTAATAAATTACGAAAATCTCTACTATTTGATGCAAAAGCTGATGTACTTGTTTATGGAATGGCTGAGAAGAGTATTGTAGAGTTAGCTAATGCCTATCGTGATAAGAGTCCTATTGAAGATATTGCAGGAATCTGTTATATTGCCAAAGAGAAAAAAGAGGGATATATAGAGTTACCATCTTTTGAGGAGTGTAAAAAAGATAAAAAACAGTTTATCAATATGTTTCATCAGTTCTACAATAATAACGAGCCTGTAATCTCAAAAGGGCTTTGTCAAAAACATGATAGTAGATGGCTTATACAAAATCCACCACAAGATTATATGAGTGAAGAGCAGATTGACCATGTTTATAATCTAAAATATGAGAGAGATGTGCATCCATATTATAAAAATCAAGGTGAGGTTAGAGCGTTACAGACTATTCAGTTTTCGGTCACTACTCATCATGGCTGTTATGGCGAGTGTAACTTTTGTGCTATCTCTGTGCATCAAGGTAGAACCATAAGAAGTAGAAGTCAAGAATCCATAGTTGATGAGGTTAAAAAGTTTAAAAACCACAAAGATTTCAAAGGGATTATAAATGATGTGGGTGGAGCAACTGCCAATATGTACGGTTATGAGTGTAATAAAAAGATGAAAAGTGGGGTCTGTTTGGATATCGCCTGTACAAGCTCAACTGTATGTCCTGCTCTAAAACCTGACCATAAGCCACAGATTGATATGTTAAAAGAGATACGAGAGATGTCTCATGTAAAAAAGGCATTTGTTAACTCAGGAATACGTTATGATTTAATAAATGAGGATAAAAAATATGGAGAGCAGTATCTAAAAACGCTAGTTGACCATCATATCTCTGGACAGATGAAAGTAGCCCCTGAACATACCGAAGATAAAATTTTAAAATTAATGGGAAAACCTAATAAAGAGACCCTTATAAATTTTAAAAAGAGATTTGAAGATTTAAATAAAAAATCTGGAAAGAGGCAGTTTTTGACCTACTATCTAATTGCTGCACACCCTGGTAGTCAGATGGAGGATATGAAGAGTCTTAAAAAGTTTGCAAACAAAGAGTTAAAGCTAAACCCCGAGCAGGTACAGGTATTTATCCCTACACCATCTACATACTCAACTCTAATGTATTACACAGAGCTTGACCCATGGAGTAGAAAGCCCGTATTTGTGGAGAAAGACCAAAATAAAAAACAGAAACAGAAAGATATAGTGACTCAAAAAGATGATTATGGAACTCATCAAAGTTTTCAAAAAAATAGAAAAAATTATAGTGCAAAAAGAGGTTAATATATTAAAATAGTTTGAATTAAAAAAAATAATATTTATTTCTGTGTATATTAAAGATTATTTATTCTATAATGTTAATATATTATAAAAGGATGAATTCAATGAAAAGTTTTAAAGTAATAACGGTTTCAATTCTCTCAGCTTCTATACTTTTTGCTAGTAGCACGCTATCATTAGAGGAAAAGGCTAAAAAGAGTGGGTTAATTCCTATTCCAGATAAAAAGAGTGAATTACTAAAAATTATTGACCCAAAGGGGCTAATTACTCCAAAGAGGATAGAGTTAGGTAAAAAGCTTTTTTTTGAACCTAGACTCTCTAAAAGTAGTCTTATTTCATGTAACTGGTGTCATAATCTAGGTTTAGGTGGTGTAGATGGTGTATCTAAAGCGATAGGGCATCAGTGGACAGGAAACCCAATGCACTTAAACTCTCCAACTGTATATAATGCTGTTTTTGCAAAACGACAGTTTTGGGATGGTAGAAGCCCAGATTTGGAAGACCAAGCAGAAGGGCCAATACAGGCAGGACCTGAAATGGCAGCACCAAAAAATCTTGTAGTTCAAAGGGTTAAATCTCTTCCTGAGTATATAAAAGAGTTTAAAGAAGCATATGGAAAAAATGTAAAAATTGATTTTAAAAAGATAGCCTCTACAATTGCTCTATTTGAGAGAACATTAGTTACTCCATCGAGATATGATGATTTTTTAAATGGTAAAAAGGATGCATTAACAGCTAAAGAGAAAGAGGGTATGGAGATATTTATAGACAAAGGGTGTGTCACTTGTCATAATGGAATAGCTTTGGGTGGAGAGATGCAACCTTTTGAGCTAAGAGATAAATATCAGTATAGAAAAACAGGAGGATTTAGTGGTAATGGTAATAGATTAGTCAAAGTTCCAACTTTGAGAAATATTACGCAGACTGCACCATATTTTCATAATGGGATGATATGGAGTCTAAAAGATGCTGTAAAAGAGATGAGTAACGTTCAAGTTGGATTTAAAGTTGCCAAACAAGATGATAAAGGTAAAATCAATATTGAGATACTACCGATAAAGTTGACTAAGAGTGATATTGATAAAATTGTACTCTTTTTTAATGCACTTGATGGTAGAAAACCTAAAATAGAATATCCACAACTTCCAAGAAGTAGAGGAGATACACCAAAACCAAATGAAAAGTAGTCTTTAACTTAAATATATCTCGATATAATACGCACCTAATTTTGTTGTCTCGACTAAGAGCGTTGCAACAAGCCCCTATATTAAGGGAAGAGCGTAAGTGCTAGAGCAGGTTGGTTACCTGACGCAAAAAACTAATATATACAAAGGTAAAAGATGAGAAAAGATATACACCCAGACTATAAAGTTTGTGCAGTAGAGTGTGCTTGTGGAAACAAGTTTGAGATTAAAACAGATAAAGAGACATTAAATATTGATATCTGTAATGAGTGTCACCCATTCTTTACAGGTTCAGAGAGAAATGTTGATACTGCTGGTAGAATTGACAAATTTAAGAAAAAATACAACCTTTAACAGGTTGTTTTTCCCATTTTTCTTGTTCCTACGCTCTTGCGTTGGAACAGATGAGAATATTAAATGCTTACATTTATCCCCACCCCAATAGGAAACCCCCAAGATATTACTATTCGAGCTTTGAGAGAGTTTGAAAAGGCTACACTATTTTTATGTGAAGATACAAGAGAGACAAAGAGATTGTTACGTCTATTAGAGGAGCGTTTTGATTTTGAGTATCCTGATGTTGAATTTTTATCTTTTCATGAACATAATGGAGCGAAACGCTTAGAGATGATTGCTTCAAGGTTAACAGATGAAAATGTGGTATATGTGAGTGATGCAGGAATGCCTGTTATCTCTGACCCAGGGCAGATATTGGTTGAGTATTGTCAAGAAAATAGAGTAGAGTATGATGTCCTTCCTGGGGCTTCTGCTGTAGTGACTGCCTATGCTTCTAGTGGGTTTAAAGATGGTAAATTTCTATTTTACGGATTTTTACCATCTAAAGGAGCAGAACGCTCTTTGGAGCTTATATCCATAATGAATAGAACAGATAATAGTGTACTCTATGAAGCTCCACATCGTATTGAGAAGTTGATAGATGAGATAGCTAATATAGATGAGAATAGAGAGCTATTTTTTGCCAAAGAGATTAGTAAAAAATTTCAGACCTATCACAGAGGTAGTGCCAAAGAGATTTTGGAGATATTTAAAACAGCTAATTTAAAAGGTGAATGGGTTGTGGTTATTAGTGCAAAAGAGGAGAAAGCAAAGGCTCTATATTTAGATGATATTTTAGCATTTGACCTACAACCCAAAGTAAAAGCGAAACTTTTATCAAAAATAACAGATAAAAACGTTAAGTATTGGTATAATAAACTTATTTTAGATTAAACTTTCTTCTCTACCTATTATAGTATAGAGCAAATATAATATACAGCAAAAATTTGATAAAATCCTTTTTATGATAATTTATGGAAAACAGGTCTGTCTTCATGCTTTGGTAAATCATGAATCAGCGATAAAAACAGTTTATATTGCCAAAAAAGGCATTTTACCTCAAAAACTTTATGACCAATATAGAGACAAAATAAAATTTTTAGAAGATAGATGGGCTCAAAGTATGGCAAAAGGTGGAAATCATCAAGGGCTTTTACTTGAGATAGATGAGTTTGCTCAATCAGACTTGTCTACTATGAAAAAAAGTAGTTTTGTCTTATTATTGGATGGATTGACAGATACAGGAAATATTGGTGCAATTGTAAGAACAGCTTACGCCTTAGGTGTTGATGGAATTATCGCATCAGGTGTTAAGAGTCTTAATTTTGCTGCAATTACACGAACAAGTTCTGGTGCTTTGTTTGATATGCCTTTTTTGATTATTCCAAATATTTTAGATGTATTAAACGAGTTAAAGCAGGTTGAGTTTGAAGTTTATGGAGCTTCAATGGATGGTATTGCTTTAAGTGAATGTGAGTTTAATAGTAAAAAAGTATTGGTAATGGGTTCTGAAGGGGATGGTATCTCAAAAAGAGCTAAAGCCAAAATTGATAAGATGGTTAGGATAGAGATGCAGCGAGAGTTTGATTCGTTAAACGTAAGTGCAGCTGCCGCAATTTTTATAGATAGGATGAGATAATATGACATTAAATGAACTAATAGACCAAGATGGGATAGACTCCCTCTCTCAAGCAACGAATATATCTATAGAGAATTTGGGATTTTTAAAAGATGAGAATTTTTCTAAACTAAGTCGTGTAAAGGCATTAGGCTTTATTCATATTCTTGAACGAGAGTATGATTTGGATTTAGATGATTTGATTTTTAAAATTAAAACATATTTTGAAGATAACCAGCTAGAAGTAGGTAATGAAGTAGTTGTTTTAGCCAAAGACTCAAGAGACAATAGTGGATTTAAATTTTTTAACTGGTTATTAATATTGGGGTTAATCTATGCTCTTTGGTATTTTTATAATAATGGTACGTTTGATAAAGTTTTAAAAGAGAATAGTAATAAAGAGGTATCTCTAAACGATTCTGAAGCATTAAAGAGTAATGTGAGTGAAGAGGAAGCAAAAAAAGTAATAGTTAATGGTAACTCTTCAGGTGATGATTCAAAAAAAGAGAAAAAAAAAGACGAGCCACTAAAATTAGTCTCTGCAGAGGACGCATTGGCTAAAAAAGTATCTAATGCTGAAGTTGATTTAAATAATACCGAGGTTCTACCTGTTAAAAAAGTTGTAAAGCTTGAAGAGGTTGAGATAGAGATTGATACTCCTAAAGTTGTTACTCCACCTGTAGTTGAAGAGGTTAATGAGACTGCACCTGAAGAGGAGGAGAAAAAGGTAAATCTTATCTATAATTTAACAATTAATCCAACTCGTGGAATGTTATGGTATGGATTTATCAATATAGATACAAAAGAGCGTAGAGAGTTTATGAATAAGGTTTCTACTCCATTTGAGTTAAATGGTGGTCGTTGGATTTTGGTAACAGGTCATGGTTTTGTCGATATAGTTTCTGATTTAAAAACACTTGAGATAGCAGATAGAAATAAACACTACTTCTATATTGATAGTACAGAGATTAGAGAGATTACTAAAAGAGAGTTTAGAAATATGAATGGAAGACGTGGTTGGTAAAACCAAAAAAATAAAATAGAGAAGAGGGATAGTTAATGTTTGATGAGATTCAATTTGAAAAAATAAATAGATTGCCAAAGTATATTTTTGCTGAGATAAATGATTTAAAAATGGATGCTAGAAGAGCTGGTGCTGATATTATAGATTTTTCTATGGGAAATCCTGATGCTAGAACCCCTCAACCAATTATTGATAAACTATGCGAGACAGCACAGCGTGATAAGACTCATGGTTATAGTGCAAGTAAGGGAATTTATAAACTTAGACTTGCTATGGCAAAATGGTATAAAAGAAAATATAATGTTGACCTCGACCCAAACACAGAGGTTGTAGCAACAATGGGAAGTAAAGAGGGTTATGTTCACTTAGTTCAAGCTATATCTAACCCAGGGGATGTTGCAATTGTACCTGACCCTACATATCCTATTCACTCACAAGCATTCATCTTAGCAGGTGCAAATGTAGAGAAGATGGAGTTGAAGTTTAATGAAGAGACATTTGAGCTTGATGAGGAGCAGTTTATAACTGATGTAAAACAGGCACTAGATAATTCACTTCCTCGTGCAAAGTTTTTGATACTAAACTTTCCTCATAACCCAACAACTGTAACCGTTACTCCTGATTTCTATAAAAGAATGGTCGCTTTAGCTAAAAAAGAGAGATTTTATATCGTCTCTGATATAGCATATGCAGATATCACTTTTGAGGGTTATAAAACACCATCTATCTTAGAGGTAGAGGGTGCAAAAGATGTAGCTGTAGAGGCATATACAATGTCAAAGTCATACAATATGGCAGGATGGAGAGTTGGATTTGTTGTAGGTAATAAAAAACTTATTGGTGCATTACAGAGCATTAAATCTTGGTTAGATTATGGTATGTTTACACCTATTCAAGTAGCAGCAACTGTAGCTCTTGATGAGCATGGTTATGTACCTGATGAGCAGATTATTCCTCGTTATCTAAAACGTAGAGATGTAATGTTAGAGTCATTTGCAAATGCAGGTTGGAAAATGGGTAAACCAAACGCTTCTATGTTTATTTGGGGAAAAATTCCTGAAAATTGTAGAGCTATGGGGTCACTAGAGTTTTCAAAGAGACTACTTGTTGAAGCTGGTGTGGCAGTTAGCCCAGGAATTGGTTTTGGTAAGTATGGTGATGAGTATGTTAGAATTGCTCTTATAGAGAATGAGAATAGAATTAGACAAGCGGCAAGAAATATAAAGAAATTCTTGAAAAAAGTTGATGCAGAGAATGCAAAAAAAGCATAAAAAAGGATAGATAGATGGTAAAAATAGGAATACTTGGAGTAGGAACAGTAGGGGCAAGTGTTGCTAATATTTTAGAGACCAATGCAGATATTTTAGAGGCACGGTCGGGTAAAAAGATTGTTGTCAAGCATGGTGTAGTTAAAAATATTGGAAAAGATAGAGGAGTAAATATCTCTCTATCTGATAATCCTATGGATATTATCAATGACCCAGAGATAGATATAGTTGTAGAGCTTATGGGTGGTGTTGAAGAGCCTTATGCTTTGGTAAAAAAAGCCTTAGAGAATGGAAAAGCAGTTGTTACAGCAAACAAAGCACTTCTCGCCTATCATCGTTACGAGCTTCAAGAGATAGCAGGAGATATTCCTTTGATGTATGAGGCTAGTACAGCAGGTGGAATTCCAATTATTGGTGCATTGCGTAATGGTTTAACTGCTAATCATATTGAGTCTATTCAAGGTATTATGAACGGTACAACTAACTATATGCTTACCAAGATGATAAATGAGGGTGCACTCTATGATGATATTCTAAAAGAGGCACAAGAGCTAGGTTATGCTGAAGCTGACCCAACTTTTGATGTTGGTGGTTTTGATGCCTCTCACAAGCTTCTTATCTTGGCAAGTATCGCCTATGGAATAGATGTCAAGCCAGAGGATATTCTTATTGAGGGTATCCAAAATATTACACAAACTGATGTTACCTTTGCTAAAGAGTTTGATTATGAGATAAAACTATTAGGAATTGCAAAAAAGGTAGAAAATGGTGTAGAGCTTAGAGTTCATCCAACTATGATACCATCAAGCTCTATGATAGCAAAAGTAGATGGTGTAATGAATGCAGTCTCTGTAGTTGGTGATAGAGTAGGGGAGACTATGTATTATGGAGCAGGAGCAGGAGGAGATGCTACAGCCTCTGCTGTTATTGCTGATATTGTAGATATCGTTCGTGGAAACCATGGTCCAATGTTAGGGTATAAAAAAGGTCTTGAAGGTGGTGGATTGGAGCTACTTCCCGAAGATGAGATAGTCACTAACTACTACCTACGAATGGAAGTAGATGATAAATCAGGAGTTTTAGCACAGATTACTAATGAGTTAGGAGAGTTTGATATATCAATAGAGTCAATGCTTCAAAAACCACATAAAAAAGACAATCATGTCAAGCTTCTATTCACAACACATCTATGTCAAGAGGAGAAGATACAAGCTGCAATGCACGTTTTGAAAAAGCTTGACTGTATACATGGTGAAATAGCTATGATTCGGATTGAGAAGTAGGGTTATAAAT
>Ga0256827_10000753_pt1 | contig 20389 bp, 16 predicted proteins | sample CV84metaG_FD_185977 | JGI IMG/M metagenome (GOLD analysis project Ga0256827, IMG submission 185977) | Hydrothermal vent microbial communities from East Pacific Rise, Pacific Ocean - CV84 | ecosystem: Environmental > Aquatic > Marine > Hydrothermal vents | place: Pacific Ocean: East Pacific Rise... | reverse complement strand
ATATCATATTCAAATTTGATATCTTTTTTTTCAGGAGTCATACTACAGGAGGAAAATAATAAAATAATTAATAAAAGAACCAAGCCCCTATTCATGACTACCTCCTTTAAATACAAAGCCTTTTATATCCTCTAAAATCAAAATTCCTGCTGGAATTAAATATAAGGTAATCACCGTTGCAAAAATAATACCAAAACCAAGTGAAATTGCCATAGGAATTAAAAACTGAGCCTGTAAACTCTCTTCAAAAATCATTGGTAGCAAACCAAAAAATGTTGTAATTGAAGTAAGTAAAATCGGCCTAAATCTTCTTTTTACAGCAGTTATAGTATGCTCTTGCATTCTTTCTCTTGTCAAATTCTCATCAGCTCTAAATAATTCATTAATATAATCAACTAAAACAAGGCTATCATTTACAACAACTCCGGAAAGAGCCACAACTCCAATTGCAGATAAGAATGTAAAATTAAAACCTAGAAAATAATGAGCCCATATTGCTCCAATTATTCCAAATGGAATTGCAAGCATGATAATAAATGGTTGACTATACGACTTAAACGGAATTGCCAAAAGCATATATACAAAAAATAATGCAATCATAAATCCAGAGAGTAAGCTCTTCATAGACTTTTTCTTTTCTTTTTGAGCTCCTTCAAAATTAAAATCTACACCATAGTATTTTTTCTTAACTTCCTTGTTTAAATATACTTTTAATTTCTTATTTAAATCATCTGAATTATTTGCAGCTTCATCAACAGCAGCACTCACTTTTATCACTCTTTTTTTATTACTGTGGCTTATTGTAGAAAACCCCCTGCCAAGCTTAAATGTTGCAATTTCAGAAAGCGGAATTTCAAGTCCTGTTTTTGTTCTAATTCTCATATTTTTTATATCATTAATTGATTTCCTGTTACTTTCAGGATACTGGACTCTTACTTTTACTTCATTCTGACCTCTCTGAATCCTTATTACCTCATCTCCAAAAAATGAATTTCTGATTTCAGATGCAATATCAATAAGTCTAACACCCAATGCTCTTCCTTTTTGATTAATTTTAAACTTTATCTCATATTTTCCCTCTGAAAAATCATCTTTTATATTATAAACACCTTTATAAGTTGTTAGTTTCTGTTTAATTTCTTCAACTGCTGCTTCTAAAGTTTTAAAATCTTCTCCACTTACTTCAATATTGATTGCATCTCCCATACTCATCAAAGAAGACCTAAATTCCAAATGTTCAATTCCAACAATTGTTCCAATATGCTTTCTCCACATATCAACAACTTCTTTTGTTGTAAAATCCCTATACTCTGAACCAATAAGCTCTATATTGATTTCAGCTTTTGATGGATTTGCAATGGGAGATTTTGTACTACTATGTTTACCACTTAAAGAGGGTTGTACACCAATACTTACAAAAATATTTTTAAATAATTTTCCTTTTTGCTTAGGATACCTTTTTTCCAAATCGATTCTAGTCTGTACAGCAGCATGCTCTATAATATCTATAATCTTTTTAGTCGCAGAAAGGCTTGTCCCTTGAGGCATTTCTAGAAAAGCCAAAGCATTATCTCCTTCTACTTCAGGAAAGAACTCAAACTTCACCAAGCCACCAGCAATTAAACTAAGTGAAGCAATAAAAACAGCAAAAAAGAATGCAATAGAAATCATTTTAAATTTTAAAGCAAATCTTACACTTGGCTCCAAAATATTATTAATAAATAATTTTAATCCCTTATCAACATAAGATGTAATAAATTTTGATATTTTAACTAAAACTGTTTCTGACCCCTCTTTTATAAGTGATAAATGGGCGGGTAAAATAAAAATAGATTCAAATAATGATATTAATAAAATACTAATAACAATTACAGGGACAGCATACATTATTTGCCCCATCTTACCGTCAATAAATAACATAGGTGAAAATGTGGCTACTGTTGTTAATACAGAAAAGACTATAGGTACAGCTACTCTTGATGTACCTTTTTTACTTGCCTTTACAGGCTTTAAACCATTTTCCCGTTCAGAATAAATTTCTTCACCAACAACAATTGCATCATCAACAACTATTCCTAAAACAAGTATAAATGCAAATAGTGAAATAAGATTTATTGTCACTCCTGTTAAATACATTGCAGTAAAGGCACCTAAAAAAGAAATTATAATTCCTGAAGAAACCCAAAATGCAAGCCTGATATCCAAAAACAAAGTAAGAGTAATAAAAACCAGTAAAAATCCCATTGCAGCATTTCTAAGCATTAAATCAAGACGAGCCTGAAGCAGCTTTGATTGATCACTCCATGTTGTAATTTCAACACCTTTGGGAAGCTCTTCTTTTATACTTTTTACATAATTATGCACTTTCGTAGCTATTTTTAATGCTGACTGGTCTCCTGTCCTATAAACATTTAACATTACAGCAGGCTTTCCATTAAAATATGAATATAAATCACTATCTTCATATCCGTCTTTAACTTTCGCAACATCAGAAAGCTTTAATACTGCACCATTAAAATTAGAGCGAATAACAATTCTTCTATAATCTTCTGCATTATATTTTGTCCCTTCTGTTCTAAGTAATATTTCATCATTAGTTCTCTTTATTTTACCAGCAGGCATATCAAAAGACTCTGATTTTATAGCATTTGAAATATCAGAAAATTTTAATCCATATTTATGAAGTTTCTTTTCACTTATCTCAATATTTATTTCATAGTTTTTAGTTCCTGTAATTCCAACTTGTGAAATTTCATCAAAAGCAGTTAAATCATCTTTTACTCTTTGAGAAAGTTTCTTCATTTCATCATAGGTTAAATTTCCGGCAAGCCCAATTTGCACAACAGAGCTCTTTTTCTCCGTAATTGTAATTGTGGGTGTTTCCGTATCTTCAGGAAAAGTAAATATTCGATCTACTTCTGTCTGAATTTTATCCTTAACGACATTAACATCATATCCCAGAATAATTTCAGCATTAACTACTCCAAGTCCTTCTGCTGATGAAGAAGTCACCTTTTCAATTCCAACAATATCTCCAATTGCTTCTTCTATTTTTGTTACAACAGAATTTTCAACATCTTCAGGAGTCGCTCCCTTATAAACAACTTGTACAGATACAACATCTATTGTTATCTCAGGAAAGATCTCCTGATTTATTCTCATACTGGATACAACTCCAACAAAAATAATCAAAAGCATCACCAAATTCACAGTAACATGATTATCTATCATCCATTCAATAGCTTTTTTCATTATTTATCCTCTATCTTAGGGTAATGTTGCACTGCAACATCGGTTATAGCAGAGATGTACAGGTGTACATCTCTGCTATGCCCTTCTATCATCCATTCAATAATCATTTCTTTTCCCCTATTTTCTCCACTTTCATATTATTAACAACATCTACAACAGGAGAAATAATCACACTATCACTTTCCTTTATTCCTTTTACTAATAATTCTCTATCATATTGCTTTAATATTGTAATTTCTTTTATTTCAAGATGTCCATTATTATAAAGATATACTTTATTTTCAACTACTACTTCTTCAGGAAGTTTTACAATATCATTTTCTTTTTTTCCAACTATAGTTACAGTTACAAATGTTCCTGATATAATTGGAGTTTCATCTTTATATGGGTCTTTAATTTCAACAATCGCTTCAAGCATTTTAGTTTTAGGATCAAGTTCTGCACCATATGATATAATTTTTCCTTTTCTCCTAACTTCTTTTCCTGCAGAATTAAAAGTAATTTCTACATTTAATTTATTACTAAAAATATCAGAAACAAAACCAAGATCTTCATCTCTTAGATATACTCTAGCATAAGCTCTTTTAGTGCCCTGAAGAGATGCAATAACAGTTCCTTGACTTACAAATTGTCCAATTGAAACATTTCTATTTTTTACTTTAGCATCAAAAGGAGCCTTAATGTAAGTTCTACTTAAATTTAACTTTGCTCTTTTCAAATTTGCTTTTGCTGATTTTAAAAAAGCTTTTGCTGAATTTACTTGCGGTATCCGAAGTCTTAAATTTGAAGGTTTTGCATTTTTGTTTGCTTTTTTATAAATATCCCACTCAACCTTTGCTAACTTTGCTTCCTCTTTTTCCTTTTGAAGAGCAGTTTCCCTATTTAGAACTTCTGCTTCAGCTGTTTCTATATTTAATCTATAATCCTGCTGATCTATAATTGCTAAAACATCACCCTTTTTTATAAAACCACCAATAAATAACTTATCTGATAATTTTACAATATTCCCTGTAACTCTCGGTATTAAATTAACTGTATCAGGAAAATAAATAATTCCACTTTCTTTTATAATCAAATTTTCATCAGATTTTTTAAAATGCTTAATCTCCACTGCAGGTATTTTTCTTTCTATTTTTATTTTTTGAGGAGGTTTTTTACTAGCTTTCATTTTTTTAAAAAGGACCACTCCTCCAACAAGTATTAAGGCTGGAATTACTAAATTAAAAAGTATTTTTTTAATTATGTTCATATTTTTTCTCCTCTTTATATTTTTTTATATTACGAACCATTCTACTTGTAATATTTTCAAGTTGGTTTATTTCTTCTTGTGTAACTCCATCATAAATCATATTTGTCCAGCTCATAATAATGGTCATAATATGAAATTTTAATTTTTTACCTTCATCTGTTAAAGATAAATTATAAGCTCTCTTATCTCTTTTATCTTTTTCTCTTTTAATATATCCTTGCTTACATAATTTTTTTACCGCCCTTGTTGTAGATGCTTTATCTATTCCAAGAGATTTTGTTATAAAGTCCTGAGAAACAATACTTTCTTTATCACCATCAAGTAAAAAACTTAATATAGGAAGTTCTGCAATTGTAATATTAAAATTACTTTCATTATTAGCTTGTTGTAAAATAGATTTACTAGCTCTAAAACAAATAGAAATATTTCTTCCAATTTGTTTTCTTTGACATATATTTTCATTATTCATAATTTCCCTACCTCCATTAGGTACAGACTCAATATATTAAGTCTACTAATACTTTACTTTAATTACTATACTTAAATCTTTTTCTAGATTAAATACCGCATCTTCAAAAGATGGAGGCCCGAAAGAAGAAGTATTATTACTTACCCCTAAACCTTCATTTGGTATTCCAATAAAATTTGTATTTACTTTAGCATTACTATCCTCATCATGGTGAATAGTTACTGCATATTTTCCTTTTTTTAAATTTTTAAAAGTAATGCTCATTGTTTTTGCAGTAACTTTAATTTTAATTGTTTTATATTTATTTTTAGACTTAGGAAATCCTTTAGATTTATTAAACAAATTAAATACAAGCATTCCTTCTATTTTTTTTATTTTCTTTACTGTAACACTTAAGGAAACGGTATCATCTTCTTTAGTGTTTTCATCTGAAAATATAGAGATTGAAATAAAAACTGATAAGAATAGTAATAAAAAAAGTCTCATAATTAACTCCTGAAAATATTATTCAAACTATAGCTGATTTCTATAGTTTAAATAATATACTGAAATTTAGTTGAGGTGTCAACTATAAAGTTGATATGTCAACCAAATCCCTACATTTATAACTATTTTATGACTTTAATATATTGAAAAGGTTAATTTTTTTGAAATAAAAAACTAAAAAGACTGTTGATTAATTGTTTTGATTTTGTTATCATTCATTTTATTTTTTTATTTGGAGTTTTATATGAAAAAACTAATTATTTTCTTATTAGCTGGTGCATTTGTTATGTCATCATGTGTTAAACAAAGTGCAGAAAAAGGAAAAACTGAAAAAAAGGGGAAAACTGAAACTAAATCAGATGTTAAAAAAGTTACTAAAAATAAAACTGTAACAAAATCTGATACTAAAGAAACTGAAAAAAAAGGAGAGAAAAAAGAAATAAAAGAAGAACCTCTTGTTTTACCTGAAGTTTTAGCTGAAATTAAAGGTGAAAAAATTAAAAAAGAAGAAGTTGAAAAAGAAATTGCAAAAATGGAAAAGATTTATAAGAAATTTGGACAAAATCTTAATTTAAAGCAAAAGCAAAAAATTGCAGGTGATATTTTAAATAAATTAATAGATAAAAAACTAATTACTATATATGCAAAGGATAATAATATTAAAGCTGATGAGGCTGTAGTAAAAAAACAACTAGAAACTTTTAAAAAGAGCTTTAAAAAAGAAGAAGACCTTAAAAAGTTCTTAGATAAACATAAATTAACTGAAGAAAAACTAGTTGAAACTCTTGGCCAAAGAGCTTTAAGAGAAGCAATTATGAAACAAGAAGTTATTGATAAAATTAAAATTGATGAAAAAGCTGTTCAAAAATATTATGATGAACATAAAAATGAGTTCTTACAACAAGAAGAAGTTAAAGCAAAACATATTTTATTCAAAACACCTCGTCCTCTTCCTAAAAACGCAACACCAGAACAAAAGAAAGACTTTGATGCAAAGGATAAGCTTGCAAAAGAAAAAGCTAATAACATGCTTGCAAAAATAAAAAAGAATCCTAAACTTGATTTTGGAAAACTTGCAATAGAAAACTCAGAAGGACCTTCTGCTAAAAAAGGTGGAGAACTTGGATGGTTTACTCAAAAAAGAATGGTTAAGCCATTTGCAGATGTTGCATTTAAGCTTAAAAAAGGAGAAGTATCTTCTATTGTAAAAACAAATTTTGGTTATCATATTATTAAAGTTGAAGATAAAAAAGAAGCTAAACAACTTACTTTTGAAGAAGTTAAAAAGAGAATTGAAGATAAACTTAAAAGAGGAAAAATCAGAGAGAATACTAGAGTTTTTCAAAAAATGTTAAGAACAAAATATCAGGTTAAAACTTTTTTGAAATAAACTACTTTTTTGAAATAAACTACTTTTCTTCATTAGCAAAAACTTTTCTTATAAAACTAATCAAATAGAAGATAAATCCAATATACGAAAGTACAACTGCAATATACAAGGAATAGTTACCAATTCGATTAAAATCAACAATTGGTGAGGCGAAACCAAAATACCATACATATTTCCCCTGAACAAGTAAAAACATCAATCCAATCATCTGAAATAAAGTCTTAATTTTTCCCCACCATCTTGCTTTTATTATAATATTTTTTGATGAAGCAATACTTCTAAGGCCACTCATTGCAAAATCTCTTGCAATAAGTAATATTGCAAGAAGCCCCATTATTCTGCCTTGATCAACAAAAGCAATGAGCATAGAGGTAATTAAAAGTTTATCCGCAAGTGGATCAAGCAATTCACCCATAACAGTAGTTTGATTCCATTTTCGTGCTAAATATCCATCAAGGATATCAGTAAAACCAATTATTGTAAATATCCATGGAGCCCAGAAATGATATTCTGATGGAGCTTCTGAAGGAGAAAGATAAATAAAAAAAACTAAAAAAGGAATTGCAATAATTCTCATTAAAGTTAAAGAGTTTGGAATTGTTAACAAATCTTTTTTAAAATCACCTTTAGCCATTTAGCCCCCTAATAACTTGATGTTTTTAACAGATTTCTGAGAATAAAGCAATAAAAAAGGGGCCGAAGCCCCTTCAAAAATTAAATATATTAATATTTACATCATTCTTGCATAGAATTCGATGATATAACTATCATGTATTTCAACAGGAATAGCATCTCTTGTTGGCCATTCAACTAGTTTACCAACTAATTTATCATTATCTTTTTCCAAGTAATCAAGTTTGAAATTTGAATTTACAGTAAAATTTTCTATAAACATTTCAACTTTTTTAGATTTTTCTTTTAATGCAATGATATCACCGGGCTTACAAGCATAAGATGCAATATCAACTTTTTTATCATTAACAAGAATATGACCATGATTAACCATTTGTCTTGCTTGACGAAGAGATGAGCCAAAGCCTAATCTAAAAACAAGATTATCAAGTCTTGTTTCAAGAGCAATAACTAAGTTATCACCAGTAACACCTTTTTGTTTAAATGCTTTTTCAACATATTTACGGAATTGTTTTTCCAATAAACCATAATATGCTCTTAATTTTTGTTTTTCCTTTAAACGAACAGCATAATCAGAAAGTTTCTTTCTTTTTTTACCATGCTCACCTGGAGGTGTCATTAAACGACTTCTTTCTCCTTCAAGTCTTGAATGATAAATTACATTAACTCCTAATGCTCTCGCAACCTTTAATCTTGGTCCTCTGTATCTTGCCATAAGATAACTCCTTAAAAAAATCCTTGATAATAATCAATTAAGCATTGAATAAAAACTATCCTCAAATAATCTATTCAAGCAAAAAACTTGTCAATTATACATTTTAATGAGAATTTGTCAAATATTATTACTGAACAAGAGAAATTGCTTCTATTTCATATAGCAAATAAAGAAGTTGATAAAGGATTTCTTTTTGCTTTTCATTATATTTTAGTTTTTCAAGATTTTGAGAAATTGTTTTATCAAATTCAATTCCTTTAAAAACTTTATAATAAGTAGAAGGAAATTTAAAGCTTGCTAAATTTATATTTTTATTTTCTTTTTTAACTATTTTAAAACTAGATTTTTTACTAAAAATAAATATAAGTTTATTTTTAGGATAATAATTTATTAAACCATTTAAAATTGTTTCATAGAAATTTATTGTAATAGGAACAACAATTGAAACCATATTGAATTCATTATAATAATCAAAATCTCCATCCATCCATGTAAAAATTTCATATATCTTTTCTTTTACCTGCTTTGACAACAATTCAAATACTTCAAAGGGTTGAAGTATTTTTTGAGCGATTAAAGCTTCACCAAGCTTATTATTATGATTTCCCATTACTCTTAAGGCTTTATCAAGTTCTTCTTTTTTTATATGACCACTTTTCAAAAGAAAATTTCCTAATAACTCCGACTTCTTATTAGATTTTATAAATACAGGTAATCCTTTTTTAAATATAATTTCTTTTTTAATTCCTTTTTGGTTTCCTAGTTTAACAAGCCCTGTTATTTTTTTAGTATAAAACTTATATAACAACCTTACAAATGACGTATTTGAGAGATTTGCACTGTATACAGGTACACCTTCTTTTTTACTAATTGTACTATGCATTGATATCAACGCTTTTATTTCGGGAAAATAATCTACAATTTTAAAATCAATTCCATCTTTTGAAAAGAATTCTTTTCCTGTTATCTTTTTTTCCTTTATTTTAGTTACAAGACTTCCTAGGGTTATTGGTCCAATTATTGGATTTACACCATCATTTATATAATATGCATCATTAACATCAGTTACAACATATCGCCCCTGTTCTAGATATATTTTACTATTATCCTGGCCTGTTTTATCTACTTTAGGGATATATGTTACATATCCTGAAACAGCTTTATCCGTTTGGTTTGTTTTATATTTTTCCTTTGCATAAAGATAACTTGTTTTGCCTGTTTTAATCTTCTGTTGAGCTTCTTTTATTTCTTCTTCAAAAATATTATTAAGGAACTCTGAGAACTTAGACCTAGTCATTCTTAAATTATTTGTATAAGCAACTTCATCTAAAGCTTCGACTATTTGCTCTGCATTTTGATATCGTTTATTAGGGTCCTTTTCAAGTATTTTATTTATAATAATTGCTAACTCCTGAGGAACAGATGGATTTACCTTTAATATATCCAATTTATCCTCATTTGTTATTTTATTAAGTATTTCAATATCACTGGAGCCTTGAAATAGCCTTGTTAATGTTAAAAGCTCATATGCAATTATACCTCCAGCAAAAAGATCTGACCTAGAATCAATATCACCTCCTAAAACCTGTTCAGGAGACATATAACCAAGCTTACCCTTAAATTGCCCTGTTTTAGTTTGATTACTCCCTTTTATTTGAGTTTTAGCAATACCAAAATCAGAAACCTTTACAACTCCATTATATGAAATAAGTATATTTGAAGGAGAAACATCTCTATGTATTATATTAAGAGAGTTATTAAATTCGTCAGTTGCCTTGTGTGCATACCCAAGACCAGTAAAAATTTCTTTTAATACAAAAATTATAATATTAGTAGGAATATACTCTCTTCTTTTGCTACTCTTTCTTAATAGCTGTAAAAGATCTTTTCCAAAAATATATTCCATAGCAATAAAATAATTTTTATTTATTTCGCCTAATTCATATATTTGAACTACATTATTGTGTAATAGCCCTGCAGTAAGTTTTGCTTCATTAATGAACATTTCTCTAAATTCTTCATCAGTACTGTATTTAGGAAGTATTTTTTTTATGACAAGAACCTTCTCAAAGCCACTAACACCAAATGTTTTTGCCTTAAAAATTTCGGCCATTCCTCCCACACCAATTTTCTCAATTAAGAGATACTTTCCAAATGGTATAGGCTCAAATCCTTCAATATTATTCATAAATTACTTTTTAATAGTTACAAAAGTTTTCTTTATCCCACTTTCTTTCTCAAAATTATTTTTAAATAATTTTGCTTCTTCTGAATTTTTAAAAAATCCAATTCTTACTCTATTATACATTACTCCATTAGAATCTACTTGTTCAATAAAAGCATTATAACCAGATTCACTTAAACGATTTTTTAATTCATTTGCCTCTTTCAATTTAGGTGTAGCAAGAACTTGTAAAATATATTTTCCTTTTTCATTTGATTTTAAGGTTGTTTTAAATGGTTTATCACCAGTTCCTTTATTCTTCTTTATATTTTCAGGTAATTTTGGAGTATTTATTATATTATTATTTTCTTTATTTTTTTCTTTATCTCCAATCATTTTACCTGTTTGATTATCAGTATCATTATTCACTACTTTTTTTTCAGAATCTTTTATTACTTCTGTATTATCAGAAGTATCTGTTTTCTTATCTATATCTTTTATCTCTTCAACATTATTATTATTTTTATTCTCATGAATAGGCTCTTTAGTAGTCTTTGTTGAAGTAGTATTTATTATCGCTATATTTTTAGTTTTTATTTCATCATTAATATTTTCTTTATTTGATCCTTCTTTTCCAATGAAATAACCAGTAAAAAATAATACTGCTCCCAAAGAAATTGTAGAAATAATTATTGAAGCTATTTGTTTATTATCCAGATAGAATGTATACCTATCATCTTTAAGTTCTTTAATTTTATTTATATTTCTCATCTAAACCCAACATAATCAAGTTACCATAATAACATAAACTAGAGATTTTCTCAATATTTTACGATAATTTATATTTTTTATATATTTCTACAAATTTATCCTCATTTTTAAGGTATATTTCTACGATATCTGGATCAAGAAGCTTTCCTTTATAATCAACAATCATCATTCTTGCAATATCAAGATCCAAGCCTTTTTTATATATTCTATCAGTTGTAAGACCATCAAAAACATCTGCAAGAGCAACAATTCTTGCAGATAACGGAATTTGCTTTCCTTTTAGTCTATAAGGATAACCTTCCCCATTATATCTCTCATGATGCCCCAACACTATTTCTTTTAGTAACTTTAAAAATATAGAAGTAGATGATTTTTTTATTAATTTATCAAGCATATTTGCTGCAACTATAGTATGATTCTTTACTGCGGTAAATTCATCTTTTGTTAGTTTGGAATCTTTAAATAATATACTTTCCTTTATAGAAAGCATTCCAATATCATGTAATGCTGCAGCTCTTGGAAAAACAGCAAGATAATCTTTATCTATATCTTCATTTAAGTTATTTTGGAATATATCCTCTGCTATAATATAAGAATATTCAGAAATTCTTTCAAGATGATTACCAAAATCTTCATCTTTATTTTCAAAAAACTTTAAAGTTTCAAGCATTACTAATTCAGAATTCTTTATTCTTTCTTCTATTTCAACCTTTAATAACTGGTCAAATTTACTTTTTAAGTTAGCAAATTTCTTAGTTACTACTATTTCAGAGGTTATATTAAATAATTTTAAAAAGAAATTATCTTTAGAATTTAACATATTTCCTGAAACCTTAAAATGTAGCTCCTTTCCTTTTTTTGTCATTAAAGAAATATTAGTAATACTATTTACTTCACTTATAGATAATTTTTTCAGATAATTAATAAAATTATTACTATATATTTCAGATTGTGTTAATAATTGACTTATATTAATATCTGCTTCATTCAAACCTAGAAGATTTTTAATATAACTATTCATTTCAAGAATATTTAACTTCAAGTCAATAATAATAATACCAAAGTCATTATTATCATCTTTTAACAAAGAATTTTCTTCTTTATATATTTCTAAGTTATCCTCTGCTTTTTGTGTAAGCTGGCTTTCTTTTATCAAACTTTCAACAGCATCATCTTTAAGCTGTTTAAGTTCAAAATAATCAAGTAAAAAAGCAATCTCCAGAGCTAATCTACTTATTAAGTTTTTATTTTTGGAAAAGGATTCCATATCCTCTACTTTATAAACAACTTCACCTATTTCTTTATCAGAGACTTTAATTGGTATCTTTGCATATACAAAATCACTATTAAAGTAATTGTTCTCCTTAAACTTGGCAATATCAATTATTATTTCAAGCTTATTACTTCTCTCAGGTAAAAAGCTACATTGATATGATTGCATAATCATATCGTCATCAAGATAATATAATATAGGAAATAAACCCTCATATTCCAAAAATGATACTGTAACTTCAAATTCTGTTTCTATAAAAATTAATATTTTTTTTATTAAATCATCCTTTGTCAACGATTTAGATGAATCAATTATACTTAAAATAGATGTTTTATTCATTAAAACCTCAAAATGCAATAATAACCTATCGTCATAGATTATGTCAAAAATTAATTTTTTATCTAAAAAAAATAATTTTTTATTATTAAAACATTTGACAGAAATTAATAAATAATTATAATTCTAATAAAATTGTAGGGAGATGTTATGTCTGAACAAAAGCAATATATTAAAATCGTTTTAAAAAATTTTATGTTTAGAGAGTTAAAAAACGATGGTTTTAAAACTCTTTTTAAAAATGCTGTAATAAGAACTTATAAACTTGGAGATGTTATTATCAAAGAAGGTGATAGTGGCGATAGATTTTCTATGATTGTTGATGGTTCTGTTACTGTAAGTACTTTAAAAGATGGTATTCCTACAGAATTAGCTCATTTAAAAGTAGGTGCAATTATAGGAGAAGTAGCTGCACTCACAGGAGCCAAAAGAACTGCCACAATTACAGCATCAGAAGATTCAAAAATAATATTCTTTCATAAAGATGCCTTAATTGAATTAACTAAAAGATATGATTCATTAAAAGAAAGATTTCAAAATGTAATTGAAGCAAGAGCTGAACAAACAATAAATAAATTAATAAATGAAGATGATTAATTGATGTATAACTTAAATAAAAATAATAAAATTCACATATCTGATTTAATAGCATATTTAATTATCATTACTATTTCGCTGTATCTGGGACATTACATTGCCTATGGATGGATTTTAAAAAATATTTTTATAACATACACAGGTGCAACAACTTTAGTTATGTTGATTTATATAACAATGATGATATCAGTAGGAATGAAAACACCTTTAAATCTTATTGTATTTATTAAATACGGTCTATCATTAGCAACAGCCTGGTTATTTTCATCTGCTTTTTATTATTATTTGTCTGGATATAGATTTGCACCGAGAGCTCTACTATACTCTACTATAATAATTTTTATTTTATCATATATATATAAAATATTTTTATTTTATTTTACAACAAAGAATATTATCAATGTAATGATAATAGGAACAGGTAAAGAAGCTAAGTTTTTATCTGAAGAAATATCAAAACATAATAAAGAATATAGTTTTAAAGGATTTATTGATTATGAAAAATCAAATTATGAAAATTTAAATCCTAAAGAAATATACAGAGATATTGATTCAATTGAAACTATACTAAAGAATAATAAAATTGACTTAATTATACTAGCAGATGAACTAAAAGAAGATAATGAACTATTAAAAAATGTTGTTGACATGAAATTATTAGGATATAATGTTACATATATGGCAAATTTTTATGAAGTTTTAACAGGCAAGGTACCTATTTCCTATATTAACAATAACTGGTTTTTAAATTCAAATTTTTATGCTATATCAAATAAACCATACCTGATAATTAAAAGGATTCAGGATATAATCATTTCATTAACTGGTTTACTATTATCACTTCCCCTACTACTCTTAATTATGATTTTAATAAAGCTTGAAGACAGGGGAAATATCTTTTTTTTACAAAATAGAGTTGGTCTTGGTGGTAAACTATTTAAAATAGTAAAATTTAGAACAATGAGAATGGGCTCAGAAAAAGGAAATAAATACACTCAAAAAAATGACAATAGAATCACTGTAATTGGAGCATTTTTAAGAAAAACAAGAATTGATGAAATACCTCAGTTTATAAATGTTTTAAAAGGAGATATGTCTGTTATTGGTCCAAGAGCAGAATGGGATGAATTAGTTTATGAATATAGAAAAAAAATTTCATATTATAATATAAGAAATTTAATCAAACCAGGAATAACGGGATGGGCACAAGTTGAATACAGATACGGAGCTAATATTGATGATACTTTTGAAAAGTTACAGTATGATCTTTTTTACATTAAACACCAATCGTTAATACTTGATTTATCTATTATTTTAAAAACTATAAAAGTTGTTTTTAGGTTTGCAGGAAGATAATATTTCATTAAAAACTTGTTTTTATATTTATAATATGAGATTATATATATATTTTTTTATTTGGAGGAGAAATGGCTGAAAAGTTAACAAGAACATACGATTACGATGAAGATACTCTGTACAGTAAGGCGAAAGTAGAACTAGAAAAAAAAATAAATGAAAAACTAGCACAATATAAACCAGAATTCAACTGGGATGAAGCTAATAAGTCAGGTAAATTCAAGGTAATGGGAGTTGTAGGAGATGTAATAATTAAAGGCTCTACTCTCACAATAGAAATGAAAATTCCATTTGCATTAAAAATGATGAAAAAGTCTATAATTGGCTCAATAGAAAGATCTTTAGATAAAATATAATACATTCAATAAATAAAATAAGTGATATCAAACAGAAAGTTACACATAATAGATTTAATTATAAATAGATTTAATTATAAATAGATTTAATTATAAATAGATTTAATAGATTTAATTTTCTCCTTTTCCTTATTGCTTAATTGAATATTACAACTTTTTTTACTACATGTTTGCTTTAAGCTACATGTTTCACATCCATATTTTTTATCCCAAATAACTGATTTAACTCTATATAGGGCATATAAAAACCCAATACTTATAATAATATATCGTAACAAATCTTCCACAACAACCTCCTTAAAAATGAAAGTCATTTTCATAATAGCCGATTTTTTATGAAAAATCAATAAAAAATCAATAAAATGATAAATTTATTGAATAGGAAAATAAATAAATAGTATAATATTTATTATATATCTTTTACATCTGGAGGGATTATGAGGTTTATACTTGTTTTTACATTATTAATTTACACTATAAATCTATCCGCTCAAGAGAAGATAGAAGCTGTTCATACTCCTGTTGAAGTAGGATTTGAATATAAAAACATACAAATCAGTAGTAATATTAAAAATTCATATTTAGCAAATAATATCTATCTAAATTATAAATTAGAAGATAAAAAATGGGCAAAAATTGAAATGTTACCTAAAAATGGTAAATTTACAGCCACTATCAATGGCAATACAATAAAAGGTTTTACTATTTACTACTACATCAGTGCAGTAGATTTAGAAGAAAATAATATCAATATATTTAAAAACAAAGATAATCCTCAGGTTATTAAATTAATAAAAGGTGAAAAAAAAGAAGTTTCCAAAATAGTTCAAGCAACAGAAGGCCTTGAAATCATTGATAATAACACTAAAGAGGATATTGCCTCTCTCAATGATGAATTTGAAGTTTTTATAGAAGATGATGTGAAAGTTAAACTAGCATCAGGTAAAGAAGAAAGTTTATTCAACTCTCCGTTATCTGCAAGTGTTTTAACTGCTAAAGAAATAAAAAAGGCAGGTTCTACATCAATTCCTGAAGCATTGAGAATGATACCAGGAATAATTGTAAGAGAACAAACCCCAGGTAACTACGATATCCACATAAGAGGATTTGACTACATTCCTCCAAAATCATATCTACCTTTTGCTACAAATTCAACAACATTACTTATGATTAATAATAGAATTATTTATAATTACATTAATGGTGGTATCAAATGGGAAGCATTACCTATTGATATAAATGATGTAGAAAGAATAGAGGTTATAAGGGGTGGAGCATCCGCAATGTATGGCCCTAATGCTGCAACAGGCGTTATTAATATTATTACTAAAAACTTTAAAAAAGATAAAAAGAAATTTGTTAATATTACTTTGGTAAAGGGAGATTCAACTAAAATTACAGATTCAGACAAAGGAGATTCTACAAATATTAATGGAATTATGGGATATAAAAAGGATAAAATATCTATAATTATATCGGGTAATTATACAGAAAGAAAAAGAGATTCTACTGAATACTGGGGCTGGAGAAATGGAGAAGATAATAACAATGATGGTACACCTGATGGTGGATATGTTGATAATGCAGGAGATATAAAATCAGTTGACAATGAAGATAAACCTATGAGTGAACTTCTCAACATAAAAGAAAATCAATTTCAAAATGAGTTACTATCATTAAGAAGGTATGGGTTCAATATTTACATGACACATGATTTAAAAAAAGATATTTCCTTTCATCTTGATTTAGGAGCACAACATTCTGATACACAAAATGCATTTTATGAAACACTGGATACATTTTTACTTGGCTCTGAATCAAATTCTCAGTATACGGATTTTAAAGCAAATATATTTAATGGAGAATTACATATTTCATATCGTTCTGGAGATGAAAGAGTTTATAATTACCCAAGTTTTAGTTATTTATCTGATATTTTACATTTTGATTTAAAATATGACTTTAATTTCAACTCCCAATTTGGAAATTTTAATATTAGACCTTCTATAAATTATAATAGTATCAGTTATACAGGTAAAGGATTTGGGGGAGAAGAAGTTGCTACAGCCAGAATGGAAAATATTGCTTCAGCTATTCGTATAGACTATTCTATTCTAAATTTTCGTTTAATTGGAGCAGGTCGTATTGATAAATATGCACATAATGATAAGTATATTTTTACATATCAATTTGCAACAACAGTAAATATATCAGATATTGCCCTTTTAAGAGTTGTTTACTCTAGAGCTAACCGTAATCCATTTTTGGCTGATGCATTTTTTAAATTAAGAAACTTAAACATTAATGAACCAAGAGTTTTCTTGGGAAATCCTGACTTGGATGTACTTACAATAGATACAGCTGAAACAGGAATAAGGTTAAAATTCTCTAAAATATTATCATTTGATATGGAGCTCTTTTATATGACAGGAAAAAACTATGATGACCTTACCTTTACAGGAGATATAGTTGTTATTGATGGAGTAAGCAGAGCAAAACTTAGTTTCAAAAATATGGATTTAATTTCAAAACAAATGGGTATTACAACGAGTCTTGATTTTAATATAAGTATCATAAACTTAAAATTATTTGGAACAATACAAAAAACAGATATTGAAAACTACAATGAATTTTTTCTAATGAATCCTGCTAATACTGACTTAAAGAATATAGAACATAAAAATACTCCAAGATTTTATGGTGGAGCATATCTTAATATTCAGGCTACAAAAGATTTAAATATTAATATTAATCCATACTATTATACGGCACAAACATTTATACACAGCCTCGGGTCAACTGAAATTAAGAGTAAATTTATATTAAATGCAAAAATAAATTATGATTTAACTCCTAAATTATCAATATTTTTTACTGGAAGAAATATTTTAAATAATAAAAACCGTGAATTTGGCTATGCTGATAAAATTGGTGGCTTATACCTCATTGGTGCAAATATAAATTATTAGAGGAGATTAATATGAAAAGTTTAATATTTATATTCATAACAGTTATATTTATCTTTTCTGGCTGTATAATGCAGGAACCTGAAAAATTTGATGATATCAAGCATCCGGAACCATGTTTTCAAAACGGTTCCACTTTTGAAAACTGTACAGGAGACTACTCTGCCCCTCTTCCATCAGACTACGCTTTAGCGATACTCCCAAAAGGACTGCCATTATCTCTAAATTTTCCCAACAATTACCCATTAAACTTAAGATTAACATCCCCTATTGATGAAAACACATTAAAAGATGGTTTATTTGTTTTAAGAGCAGAATCAGGAAAATATACAGTTCTTAAAAGTAATGAATATCTCATTCAGTTTGGAGAATTTGATAAAACTACTTTTAAATTTAATGACGATAAAACATTTTTAAATATTCTACCACTAAATGAAGACAGTACATTAGGTAGCTGGAAGGAAGGTGCAACCTATATTGTCGTTTTAACCAAAGAGTTAAAAGATATAAATGGTTTATCTTATGCAAAACCAGCTGCTTTCTTTATGGCAGCATCAACTTTTGAAATCACTATAGATATTGTAAAATCTCTTGACCCTAATATGTCTGAAGAAGAAGCCGAGGCAAGTGTTAAAGCTCTTTTAGCAATGAGGGAAGGCCTTAAAAAACCTTTTCAACTCATAGATGCTTTATTAAATAAAACAAAATTTGATGTTTCATTTTTATGGAGCTTTACTTTCAATAATCAAACAGTATGTTTTAATTCCACAAATATAAAAAACTGTGAAAATGAATTAATTCCAAGACCATCTGATTTCATGTCAGTGGCTCTTCCTGAAAATACAAATTTAAATATTACACAAAAAAGTAAATTTTCAATTAGTTTTAGCGAAGATGTTCACTTACACAGCTTTATAAACAATCTTACTATTGTTAAAAAATCACTAGAAAATAATGATACTCCAGAAATCATACCTTCAGAAGATATCTTTATTGAATTTGATAGTGAAAATCATAAAAAAATATTAATTTCAAATAAAAAGGAAAAATGGGATAGTAGATACACATATATTATTTACTTAAAAAAAGGAATATTTGATTCAGAAGAAACTCAATATCTTCCATCAATGGCATTTTTCTTTTCAACATTAGAAGATGCTTTAATTGATGAAACAGGAAAATTATCTCCAGTATTAATTACACTTGGTTTTAAACAAGATAACCCTCAGGATATAGAAACAGCAACAGCACTTGAAGGATTAAGACAATTCAATATTCCTCTTATAAGCTTGGCAGAAACTATGAACATAGCAAAAAAAGAAGAATTACTAATGATATGGACTATAACAGTCTCTGATAATATTATTATTCCATGCTTTAACTCTTCTGAAGTTGCGGGTTGTGAAAATAAAAAGCTAGCACCTCTACCATCTGATTTTATTATGGCTTATGAAGAAGATGGAAGTCACCATATAAATCTACCAATTGATGAAAACGCCTCTGATATTGTAAAAGCAATGATAACAGCAATAAATACATTAGATGGCTGGAGTACAACAAAAGGTTTTACTCTTAATTTAAGTGGAGAATTAGACTCATCAACAATAAATACAGACTTAGCAAACTCTCCAACAATTATGGTTTTGAAAATTGCTGATAAAACAGGACAATTATCTAGTCCTACTCCTATTGCTATTACCACAAACTTTAATAATAAATGGAATCAATTGAATATCAACCCAATAATGAGAAAATGGGATGAAAGTTCAACCTATTTAATAGTACTAACAAATAAAATAAAAGGCCTTAATAACGAAACTCTTGTAAAACCAATCACCTTTTCTTTAATGAGTGAAGAAAATTCTTTAGTAATAAAAGATGAAGAGGGTAATATTATTTCTTCTAAGTATTCTGCTCTTAACCTAGAAGAAGCAATCGCATTAGAAGAAGCAAGGTTACAATTTGCACCAGTATATACAGCTTTGGAGGCAATAGGTATTACAAGAGATACTGTTTCAATGATGTGGACAGTTACAACACAATCAGTTACTGATGAAACTCAAAATATGAGAAATTTTGTTTTAGCAAATCATGATTTTCCTGATTACATGGAGTTAGACCCTGCTAAAACAATACCAAACAGCTCCTTTCCTGCTGTTTTTCCAGGAATAAACTTAAGTAATGTATCTGTAATTGCTTATGGTAACTTTAAGGCTCCGATATTTTTATCAGAGCTTAACTCTCCATACATGGGAGCATTTGACCCAAATAAGTTTCCTGTAGATAATATAACACCACCCATAACTAATGCTGAAATTAAAAAGCTTCCATTTTTAGTTGCATTTCCAAACCCCGAAAACGATGTAACATTACCAG
>Ga0256827_10000752_pt1 | contig 20413 bp, 19 predicted proteins | sample CV84metaG_FD_185977 | JGI IMG/M metagenome (GOLD analysis project Ga0256827, IMG submission 185977) | Hydrothermal vent microbial communities from East Pacific Rise, Pacific Ocean - CV84 | ecosystem: Environmental > Aquatic > Marine > Hydrothermal vents | place: Pacific Ocean: East Pacific Rise... | reverse complement strand
ATGGATTTGATTTTGTTCCAACATTCGGGCAGACACATTGGTCTGCCCCTACGGGTTGGTTTTTGTATTGACATGTAGGGGTTGACCAATGTGTCAACCCGTGGATATGCCAAACCGTTTTTTTGTATTTAATGAATTAATATTTGCATGATTTTTAAAATGGATGGATTTGATATGAAAAAATTATGAATATAGTCTATCATTTTCCCATGATTTTGGATTGTTTCTTATATATTGTGCTATTTTATAGAATGAATCTTCATTACGAATGATATGTTCATAATAATTTCTTTGCCAGATTCGTCTGTTAAATGGAGGATATATAGATTGTTTTACACCTCTGATATATTCATTGGTTGTCATTGTTTTAAACCATTGAATAATTGTTGGGATATTTGCTGATTCTTGATTGGAATATTTGATATTTAGGATGAAATGGATATGATTTGGCATGATGATTTTGTGTTTTATTAATATGTTTTCAAAATGTCTTGTTGAATTTATTAACCATCTATCTACCATTTCTCCTGCATTGTTTAGTCTCATTTTTCCATCTACGATCTCTCCTAGTCTATTCTCTCGATTTTGAATGCATATGGTTATAAAATATGAGCCATTTTTACAATAATCGTATGATTGTAAACGGATGTTTTTTCTTGATTTTAAACTTGTCACAATAGATCCTTTTTAAATATTTTATAATAATTTTTAATATTAATGTTGAAATATGTCAATTTGACATATTTTTGGTTTTGATATTAAAATTGTTTAACCTATGCGACATGTAGGGGTTGACCAATGTGTCAACCCGTGGATATGTCAAACCATTTTTTTTGTATTAAATTATGAAATGGATGGTTTTGATTTTATTCCAACATTCGGGCAGACACGCTGGTCTGCCCCTACGGTGGTTTGATGTTTTAATAAAATTTTTCCAAAACATCTTAAACTAGACACCTTTTGTCCAAAATAGATACTATAATGCCTTTATCAATTTAAAAAAGGATTATAAAACTATGAAAAAACTAATTTTGCTATTTTCACACAACCTAACAGATGTTCAAAAAGAGGATGCCAAAGGCTCTTTTGGTGTGGAGGAGTTTGTGAGATTATCTGATAACCTACAGACTACTTGGTCAAATGTACCTGCTGATCTGGAGGATTTGAGTGATTATCTGCAACCTATTCGAAATTTTTTGATAGATGAGTTGGAGAGTGATGATGTGGTGTTGGTACAGGGGGATTTCGGTGCTACTTGTGCTATAGCTGGTTTTGTCAAGTCTATTGGTGGGGTGGCTGTTTATGCTACTACAAAACGGAATGTGGAAGAGAGAGAGATAGATGGTAAGATTGTTAAGACTTCGGTTTTTGAGCATGTTCGGTTTAGACGGTTTTAGGGGGAGATGATGGCAAAAATTTTAATTAGTTCATTAGGAACAGGACGAAAAGCAGAAGGAAGTTACTCTAAAGCAGAGTATGAAATTGATAAAAAAATATATGAGACAACATTTATTGCAGATGCATTAAATCAACATTTAGATTTTGATAAAATTTTTTTAGTAGGAACAAGAAAATCTATTTGGGATGAAGCTTATATGGTTTTTGGTGGAAATGATGATATTTATTTAGAAGAGCTTTATGATAAAAAAGAGCTTGGAGAGATTGATGAATTATCATTAAAAAAGTTTCAAGAGACAACACTTAATGGATTAGAACCAGTTATTGTGAAGTATGGATTAGACAATGATGAATTATGGGATAACTTCACAGAGTTTTTAAATATTGCTAAAAGTATAGAAGATGGTGATGAACTATATTTGGACATTACACACTCTTTTCGTTCTTTGTCTTTGATGTCTTTTGTTATGGCACAGTTTGCACACACCATCTCTGATAAAGATTTTAAAATTAAAGGCGTTTTTTATGGAATGTTTGAATATAAATGGGACAATAATGGGATTACCCCAATAGTAGATATTAATATATTACTTGAAATTCAGGAATGGATTAAAGCAATTGATGCGATTAAACACTATTCTGATTTTAACCCTTTAGTTAGGCTTCTTAATGAAAATAATATTGAAAAAGAGGTACAAAATACATTTATTAATCTAAATAATACAATTAGTTTAGCAAATATTGCTTCTATTAAACAATTTATAGATACAGCATCTAAAAAAATTAGAACGGTAGAAAATTCAGAAAATAGAATTGTAAAACTTTTAGCTCCTGAAATTTTGAGTTTGGTTGAGAGATTGAACAAAGAAAAAATGTCAGATTTTCAATATGAGTTGGCATTGTGGTTTTATGAAAATAAAAATTATGCTCTAAGCTATATGGCATTAGGAGAGGCAATTATTACTAAAACTTGTGAATTGAAGCTTCCAGATGAAAACGCTGAAGATAAAGATATAAGAGAAGGTGCAAAACGGAGAATAGACCACCCTTATGATAAATATTATTGGCAATATGGAAAAGATAGAGATACTGTTTCAGAGATAAGAAATAATATCGCTCACCAATTGAATAATAGAAAAGATAAAGTAAATCAAGATATAGAGAGACTTAAGAGATTTTTAGATGACTTTAAATCATACTTTGAAAAGAATTAATAATGTCCATCCAAAAAAAAACAAACGCCCTTTTCCGACTAATGGAGATATTCCTAGAGAGAAAAGAGATAAGTTCATATGACAAAGATATTTTGAGTGAGTTTGATTGTAATAAAAAGACGCTAGAGCGATATCTCAATGAGATCGAGAGTAGCTATCCTCATATTATTGGTATCAAAAAGGGTCGTAAAAAGGTCTGGAAGCTGGTTCGGGTCTCTGATATATTTGAGGAGTTTATTAGCAATAGCTATGATTTGACCAATCTGTTTGATCTTGCACAGGGGTTTGATCCTGAGATATTTAGGGAGCTAGAGAAGGGGACTCTCTCCAAGATAGCTCGAAATGATGAGAGTCTGTTTCTTTTCAAAAACTCTATTATGGAGGAGATGAGGGGAGAGAAGAGCAAAAAGATATTTAAGGCTCTAAAGGTAGCGATCCGAAACTATGAGTATCGAGATATTGTCTATAGCTATGATACTACAGAGATTTATAAAAAAGAGAAGTGTTTGAAGCTAATGTTTATGGACAACAACTGGTATCTAGTGGTGGTGGATGAGCAGGATCGTTTACGCTTTCGGCGACTTAGCTTTATCGATGAGGTTAGATACTCCTCTAATCGAAACAGTAGCTATCAAAAAAAAGAGATAGAACCCTATTTGGAGTTTCTCAAAAGTGTTCAAAATGCTATGAGTCTCTATGGGGTAGAGGTCAAAAGAGCTACGATCAGAGCCACACCCAATATCGCTAAGTATTTTGAAGAGGGGATGAAGAGGTTCTTGCCCTCTCAGAGTTTTGTATCGCGAGAGAGTGATGGTTCTGTTATTTTTACTTTGGAGTATACCCAAGAGTTGGAGATATTGCCTTTTGTTCAGAAGTGGTTGCCTGATTTGGTGATACTAGAGCCTGAAGAGCTTAGGATGGCTTATATATCGAAGTTGGAGCAGAGTATAAAAAATCATGATATTTGTTGACTTCCGTTTTATATTGCAAAAAAGTATAGATATGCTATAATACTTTCAATTAAAAATAAGGGAAAATCGTGCAAAAAGAACCGATGTTAGAAGTAACTTTTAATAGATTGTCAAAAGAGCTAGAGCAACTTAAAACCGTTGAGAGAGGAGCTATCGCTAAGGTGATAGATACAGCTAGAGAGTTGGGTGATTTAAAAGAGAATGCAGAGTATCATGCAGCTAAAGACAAACAGGGGATGATGGAGGCTAGGATTGTAGAGTTGACTGATCTAGTTGGTCGGGCTTTGGTGATCGACCCATCTAAACTACAACATGCACGGGTTAGTTTTGGCTCAACGGTGGAGCTTATAGACCAAGCTGATGACTCAGAGCTGACATATGTGATTGTGGGATCACAAGAGTCAAATCCCGAAAAGGGACTCATCTCTATAGGCTCACCAATGGCAAAAGCCCTAATAGGCAAAGAGGAAGATGATGAGGTATCTCTTGTGCTTCCATCAGGAAAAAAGAGCTTTGATATAGAATCCGTATCATACCAAGAGATAATCTTGTGATAAACGTAGGAATCGTCGGTGCTAGTGGGTACACTGGCTTGGAGCTAGTCAAGATGTTGGTGACTCACCCTGAGTTTCATCTAAAATATTTGGCAACGACAACAGGTGATACTGTGATAGAGGCATTGCACCCATCACTAGTCGATGTGATCACTTTCCCTGTGGAGAAGGCTAGTGCTAATGCTGTAGCTGAGCATTGTGAGCTTGTCTTTTTGGCTCTACCTCACAAAGCCTCAATGGGGTTTGCCAAGGATCTGATAGAGGAGGGGGTCAAAGTAGTTGATCTCTCTGCTGATTATCGTTTGGATCTGGAGACCTATGAGGAACATTATTGTGAACATGAAGACAAAGAGCATCTTGATGAGTCTGTCTATGGGTTGATAGAGTACTATCGAGAGGATCTCAAAAAGGCTAGACTCGTAGCAGGGCCGGGGTGTTATCCTACTGCTACACTGCTTGGGATACTCCCTTTTATACCATATCTTGATACCTCTGCACCTCTTTTTGTAGATGCCAAATCGGGTGTGAGTGGAGCAGGAAAGAAGCTATCCGAGAGTACACATTTTGTGACAGTCAATGATAATATCTTCGCCTATAATCCTCTCAAACATCGACATGCACCAGAGATAGCAGAGAAGATAGAGAAGGTACATGGAGCAAAGATGAGTGTCAATTTTGTCCCTCATCTTATCCCTGCTACTCGTGGTGAGCTAGTAAGTGTATATGCCACACTCAAAGAGGATATAGATCCACTAGAGATACTCAAAGAGCATTATGCTACTGATCCATTTATTCGTATTCGTGAAAAGCCTGTAGATATAAAGAGTACAGCAGGTACACACTTTTGTGATATTTTTGCGATGAAAAATGGCAATGGACTCTTTGTCAATTCTGCGATTGATAATCTACTTCGAGGAGCAAGTTCACAAGCCTTAGTTTGTGCAAACTTGATGTGTGGCTTTAGCGAAGGGTTGGGGATACCAACTATCGCTTATGTACCATAGTCGTAGTTGTATAGTAAAAGAGAGGAGTGCTACTCCCCTTTTTTAGTTTTACTTTTTGTCTCTTTACTCTTTTTTTCTACTATCTTTTTTTCTGGTTTTTTCTTCTTTGGCATTGCACCTTTATCAGGTAACTTGATAATAAATGTTGTCTTCTCGTTTAAACTACTGATAACCTCCATTGACCCTTTGACCTTCTCTATGAGGTTTTTACTCATATATAGACCCAGCCCTGTACCTTTTGTCTTGTGTTTGGTGGTAAAGTATGGCTCAAAGATATTTTTGAGGATAGGTCTTGGGATACCCCCTGCGTTGTCTCTAACTGCTATAATCAACTCATCTTTCTCATGATATACACGGATAGATATTTCCCCATTTTTGATGTCATTGTCCTCAAATGCATCTCTTGCATTGTTGATTAGGTTCATGATGACATGTTTTAGATCGTTTTCGAACCCTTTGTAGTTGATGTCATTATCACAATCAAGCTTGATCTTGATATTGAGTCGTGTTAGGGTATCGCTGATAAGTTTTATCGTAGAGTCGATGGTTGTTTTTAGATTAAAGGTCTGTGCTATATCTGATTTGTCAACAAATCTTCGGAAATCCTCAATTGTATTGGATAGAAACTGGATAGAGTTGTTGATCTTCTCTGTGACCTCGTCTATATTGATCTCATCTTTTCTACCTAGTTCTGATTTGATCTGTATATCATTGATTACCCAAGATACAGCATTGAGAGGTTGTCTCCACTGGTGAGCGATATTTTCTAGTATCTCACCCATAGAGGCTAGTCTGGACTGCTGGTTCATTATTGCTGTTTGGATCTTGACCTCTCGTACAGCTTTGTTGATTCTGATCTGTAGCTCATCGTTCAGAGTCTTTAGCTCTTTTGTTCTTTGATTGACTCTGATCTCTAGGTTTTCTGTCAGACGGTTTAGCTCGTTGGCTGTTTTGTGCATGATAGAGTAGAGGTTTTTATTGGCTATCTCAAATGGAGTGATATTCTCATATCGATACTCCTCTAGGTCAATATAGTGGTTGTTGGATTCACTAATGGCCGCCATAATAAATGTATGATTATGATAAGTATTTGGATGATTCTCCTCATTGAAATACTCTTGGCTTGTGGTGTATCCAAAGATATGGTTGTTGCTCTTGATATTGGAGATGTAGTGTTTGATAGGAATCCTAAAACCATACTCATAAGAGATACATGAACCGATCCACAACGCCTGAGCAGGAGTTTTTGAGAGGAAATTATAGATCTCTTGGGTTCTATTCATCATCGCATTGTAGTTACCAATAGAGAGTTGTACAATATCATTTTTGATTAGTGGTTGAGATGTGGAGATACTCTGTGTTGATAGGTCGGTATCTAGTATATGTACAGTGTAGGAGATATTTCCTTTTGTGATATATAGAGGTACTTGTAAAAAGACAGATTTGTCTGATTCGATATTTGGAAAGTATTTTCTATAAATATCAAGTGCAGGGTTATGCTCCATAGTCAAGATAGTAGAGCCTGTTGCTTTTGTGATCTTTTTCTTTTTACTGATAGGTTTCCAGTCAAAAGCTTGATAGAGTTCGATATTTAGATGCTCACCATGCATAAATATAAGAATAATAGCATTGTCATAGATAATATCTTTATGAAATATAAATGACATATTTGCACTATATGATTTGCTTGTTGCTCCACCACCAAAGATCTTTAGATGAGCAAAATCTTTTCCTATAGAGTTTATAAATGATGCTGTTTGGCAGTTGTTGAAACTAGAGAGTATCTCTATGGCTTGAGTGTTTGATCGTAAGTAACCCTCTATGATATTTTTGTCTGCACTGTAGCCATCAGCACTATTTTGGAGATAGTTTTTATCCAAATCTAATACCAAGGATGAGATACTACTTGTATCAAACTCCATCATCGAGATGATAGGGTCTGTATTTAGATCTGATATTTGATGGTCTTTAAAACTCGCAAAACTCTGCATCCCCACAACAATCGCATCAGGAAAAGAGCTTTGTATATCGGTTAAGAGTATCTGAAGAAGTTTTCTGTCGTTGTTTGGGTAGTTTATCTCTATTAATAGCTTGTCTGAATTTATAATACTATGCTCTTCACACCAGTCTTCAAAGTTATCAAAGTCCTGATAGTAGTGTACAAGTTGTCTCATGGTTTATCCCCTATAGTTATATTAGTTTTAGTTAAAAATTTTTGAGCCAATACGAACCAAATTTGATCCACATTTTATTGCCAGTTCATAATCACCACTCATGCCCATTGAGCATACTGTTGCACCATCTTTTTGTAGTGATTCATATATTTTATAGGTTTTCTCAAAGCTATTTTGAATCATGATGCTATCTTCTGTATGTGCTCCTATACTCATTACTCCTTTTAAATTTATATTTGGACACTCTTCTATAATCTGTTGATATATATCTATCGCCTCATCAGATTGAACTCCTGATTTACTCTCTTCTTCTGCTGAGTTGATCTGTAGTAGAGCGTTCATCTTTTGATCTCTATCGGCTAATCTGCTGTTGAGAGCTTTTGCCAATTTTAGAGAGTCTAGTGAGTGAAATAGAGCAGGTCTTAGCTCTATAAGCTTATTGATTTTATTGCTCTGTAGAGTTCCTAACATATGCCACTCTAGTGGGAGTTCCTCTAGGCTCTCTACTCGTGTTGAGAGTTGCTGTACTTGATTCTCCCCAAAGGCTCGTTGTCCGAGTTGGTAGAGCATTGAGATACTCTCCTCATCGCTATATTTAGCTACGGCCACAAGCTTTACAATATGGTGTTCTGATACCTCCACTCTAGCTTGTTCAATATTCCAAATTACTTTGTCTAAATTTTTTCTTAATAGTTCTTTTTTATTTAATTCGTCTAACATTTTTTTTATCCTAATAGTCTATTTATATCGTTATATAGTCCCAAAAACATTAGGGAGAGTAGCATTGCCCAACCTATCAAGGTAAGTCTGTACATCACCTCTTCACTAGCAGTTTTGCCTGTGATCATCTCATAGAGATTGAACATTATATGCCCTCCATCTAGTGCAGGAATAGGCAAGAGGTTTAGAACCCCCAAGTTTACAGATATGAGTGATGTAAAAAATAGTAGTGCCAAGATCCCTGATGCACTCGCTTTTGCTGTTATATCTACAATAGAGATAACACCTCCTAACTGATCAGCAGGTACAGCACCTGTAATGAGTTTTTGTACTGATTTGAAAATCATGGTTGATGCGTAGAGTGTCTCATTCCAAGCAAAAGAGAGACCTTGAGATGGAGAGAACTCTAATTTCTCTTCAGGAACTTGTGGTGCAATACCTATAAGCTTTCTCTTTACCTCTTCTCCAAATCTATTTTTTTGTGTTTTAATAGTAGGTTTTATCTGAATATCTATCTTTTGATCTTCTCTTAAGATATTGAAACTCAATACTCCATCATATAGCTGTATAGTCTCTCCGACATCTTCCCAGCTATTAATCGGTTGATTATTGATCTGCAAAATTGTATCTCCCTTCTCTATTCCTGCTCGTTTTGCAGGAGAGTCCTCAGAAAAGTTACCAACGGTAGCAGACATATAAGAGCTATAATTGAAAAGTGGAGAGAGATAAGTACCCATCTGTGAAGCAGTAAAGTAGAGCATAAATGCCATCAAGAAGTTGGCGAAAGGCCCAGCCAAAAGAATAACAATCTTCTGCCAAGGCTTTTTACTAGTATAGCTATCATCGTCGTAGTTGACAGCCGTTGGATCGGCATCATCTTGCCCTTTCATCTTGACATAACCACCTAAAGGTATAGCCGATATACTCCACTCTGTCTTGCCAATCTGCTTTGTAAATAGTCTCTTTCCAAAGCCTATGCTAAATACATCTACCTGTACGCCAAAGAGCCTCGCAGCCGAAAAATGACCCAATTCATGAAAGAATATTAAAAAGGATAATACCAATAATGCAACAAAAATTCCCATAGAAATCCTAAATTTTTGTGTATTATACCAGTCTATTAATTAAAGGCTTTTATAAAAAAATATGTTTTTTTATGATAAAATAAAGAAATTAAATAAATCAAGTTAAAAAAAGGATAACCACATGGATAGTAAGAGGGCAGTGTCTGAACTCAATGAAAACGAAAAAGATGCGTTGGACTCAGTAGAGGAAGTTTTAGAAGATAGTAATGAGGAGGTTGTTATCGAAGAGAAGATAGTCCAACCTAAAAATAAAAACGATCAGTCTAAAAAACTAATGAAAGAGTCAGAAAAGCTTATATCTAAGGCAGACGAGGACATTAAAAGCACAAAAGAGAGTGTTTCTCAAAGTGTAAATAAGTTTGAGGAGCTAAAAGGCACTCTTCTTAATACTACATTTACCCAATCTCAGATTTTATTAGAAAAGACCTCTTATGAGTACTCAAAAGCAGAATCAGATGATCCATTTGAGATATCACTTGCTGCAAGAGGCGAAGATGTTAGTGTCTCAAATATAAGCTCAGGTGCATTTACAGGATTGATATTGGGACTAATAGTAGCTCTAGCAACCGTAGCAGGTTGGATCTATTTTGCTACTACTAAACTTGGAGTAGCTTTAACTCCTGCACTCATAGAGAACCAAACAGACCAAACAACTCTATTTACATGGATTGGTGGTGGTATGACAGGTGGTGTGGGTAACCCTATGTTTGGTATGGCAACAGTTGGTATATCAGCTTTGGTATTAGGTTTTATGGTCTACAAACTTCGTGTTTCTATGAAAGAGAACAAAAACTTCAAAGTGGCAAATGAAACTTTTGAGAAGTCAAACCTATATGTTCAAAATCAAAAAGAGACAAAAACTGAGATGCAAAAGATAGATGATCATGTTCAAGAGATTATTCCTGTGATAGAGAACTATAAGATTCTTTTAGAGGAGCAGAATGCCAAGCTACAAAGAGTAGTACATGTAGAGGGTATTTTGGATGAAAATAGTGAATATCATCCCTCTTCAATCGCTACTATGCAAGATAGTGAGAGAATGATGGAGAGAATTGAAGAGCTATTGACTATCCCTGTAACCAAAGAGGGTCAACTAAATGATGCATCAAGACAATCACTTTTTGAAGCAAAATCAGTATATGACTACTATATCTCTAAGATATACGCTTAAAAAATCTAAAACTGTGCGAACTTTCGCATAGTTTTACCCCTTTACGCTTTTACGCTATAATTACAAAAAAATTACACATAATTTTATTATTTACTAGGAAACATTTATGATAGAGATCTCTCGTCAGACAAAAGAGACGCAAATTTCGGTAAAACTTGAGGCTTATGGTCAAGGCAAATCTACTATAGATACAGGAGTTGGATTTTTGGATCATATGTTGGAGGCGTTGGCAAAGCATTCTCATATGAACTTGGAGGTCTCTTGCAAAGGAGATACACATATCGATGATCACCACTCTGTAGAGGATGTGGCTATTGTAATAGGTCAAGCCCTAAACAAAGCACTCTATCCGATCAAGAGTATTGAGAGATATGGCAATGCTACTGTCGTGATGGATGAGGCATCTGTGAGCTGTGATCTTGATATTTCCAATCGCCCTTTTTTGGTGTTTGAGATGGATATGGATGGCAAGATAGGCACTTTTGATGTGGAGTTGGTAGAGGAGTTTTTTAGAGCATTTACTTTTAATGCTTCGTTGACTCTTCATCTCATATGTAATAGAGGACGCAACAAACACCATATGGTAGAGGCATCGTTTAAAGCTTTAGCAGTTGCTCTGCGTCGTGCTATGATCATCAATGAAAATGCTGGAATACCTAGTACCAAGGGCGTACTATGAGTATAGAGCTTATTGTTCTTGATGTAGATGGAACTCTTACTGATGGCAAGATCACTTATACCCAAAATGGAGATGAACTCAAATCTTTTTGTGTCAAAGATGGTTTGGCGATCGCCTCTTGGATAAAACTAGGTAAAGAGGTAGCGATCATCACAGGAAGAGAGTCTGAGATAGTCAAAAGACGAGCCTCTGAGCTAGGGATCAAGTACCTATATCAGGGTGTACATAACAAACAAGAGGTTTTATCAAATTTATTATCTAAACTAAATTTGACAATGGATAGTGTAGCTTCAGTAGGTGATGATCTCAATGATTATAGTATGCTGTCTGCATCCAAAATAGCATTTGTCCCACTCAATGCTTCGCCTTTTGTCAAGGAGATTGCTGATGTGGTACTATCCAAAAGAGGGGGAGATGAGGCTGTTCGTGAGATGATTGAGCATCTGATTGTCTCAGAGGGGCTAGAGAGAGAGTATCTAGGGTTATGGTATTGAGAATAGAGTATATACTATTAATATCATTGGTAGTTCTGTTTGGTTTTATTATTACAGAAAAGCCTAGAAATCTTAAAGCTATAGAGTCAAATGTGTCTCAGGAGATTCTATTTGAGAATTTCTCTCTGGTTGAGTTGACAGAGCAGGGGGTTGAGAATCAACTGATCGCCTCTTTGGCAACTAAATATAAGGGTGATCGTTTTGAGTTTAGAGATATTAATATAACAGAAAAAGAGCATATTATCTGTGCAAAAGAGGCTAGATATGAGAATAAGATTATCTATCTCAAAGATAATATTCTATTAAAGAGAGCTGATGGTCTCTCTTTTAAAGCAGATGAATTAAGATATAATATTAAAGATAAAATCGCTCATATCGATAGTAAGTTTCTTTTGGATATAAATAGCAGTAGTTATATATCTGGTAGAGAACTACTTTATGATTTTGATAAAAAAGAGATCTCTGCGAATATGATCAATGCTACTATTTCTCAATAATAGTAGCTCTATCGATTTTATCTATATAGTTGTTGAAGCTCAAAGAAGTTACAGCTGTTCTAGCTAATGCAAAGTGTCTTTGTGACTCACCCCACACAGTATGAATAATATATGGATCACCCCTATACTCCCCTATATACAAGACAATATGACCTTTTAGATGTATAATAGTAGAGCCAACTGTAGCGATATTTTCTAATCTATCTTTTTTATCTCTTTTCCTTAGATTTGATAGCTCCAAGTGGGCAGATCCTATGGCACTTTGTGATGCTGAGTTTCTAGGTAGACGAACACCCACTGTTGCATATACCTCTTGTATAAACTTTGAACAATCCTGCTCACCATACATTCCTCCCCATCCATAAGGTGCATGGATAAACTTAAAAGCTTGGATTAATATATTTCTTGGAGTATAAGATAGATAGCCTTTGTGTGTATCAGATGTTTTAATCGTTGCATTACTCAGTATCAATGATCCATCTTCATCTTTTGTAGGTATGAGTACCATTGTCATATTGTCAAGGGTCAATATCGAGGGTAGCTTGACACCCATGCGTAGATAGTCATGGTACTTTCCTGCTATCATTACAGCACTCTTTGGTGAAGTTGTGATGATGAATTTTTTTGCATCAATATACTCTTGTATCTCTTTTTTATCTCCAAATGCAATATCCCCATCTTTGACCCATCCTGATGAGGTTGGAGCTATCCCGTAGTGCCATTTTTGATCAGGAGTAGAGTAGAGTATCGCAATTGGGGTTGCTATATCTAGTGCTGAGTTTTGGTTTCTATCGAAGTATATCTGGTTCTTTCTCTTTAGTAGTGCTAAATCTGTAGGGATTAGCCTCTGGTTGGTGTAGTTTGTTGTCATGGCATAACGCGTTTTGATCTTTTCATTTGATAGTAGGCTTAACGCTATATCGCTTCTGATCTGACTATAAAAACTGCTTGGAATTCGTTTTCCATCTTCAAAATATTTTGTTTGGAGAGTTATACCTTTTAGCATAGTCTCTATACCAGCTTTGATCCATGACGCACCATAATAGTCATTTATATCTCTAAAGTAAGTCAGCTGTTTCTGCTGATAAGCTACTTCATCATTAAAGGCTTTTATATCTTTGTCAGTCATTATAATATCATCAGGTTTTTTTAAGTTATCTATCCAAAATTCAGCGATATTTAGGTGTCGATTTCTATTGACAATAACAATAGGTTGCTTTTTTTTACTATTGGTAAGTACAGGTTTGTGTTGATCAATCTCTTGACAGGAACTTATAAATAGAATAGGGAGTAGTAGGAGTAAATATTTTTTCATAAAAAATTATAACAAAATAAGTTTTCTAATAACTAAAAAGAATATAATTTAAGTATAGAGGTGTGCCTCTAAATTAAACTAAAAAGGATTAGATATGCCAAAAGAGAGAGTAGAAGAGATAAAAAAAGCGATTCATAGTTCAGAGAGACTCAATGATAATGAAAAGAGTCAGAGTGTTCAGCATCTAGAAGAGTGGGTTGCAGAGGATAAAGCTTTTGGAATACTATATAAAGAGTTGATAGAGATGAATACTGCATTTAAAGAGATTTTTTCAGAATTAGGGCTTGTATAGTGTCATTTAGATTAAAACTAAAAAGTAATATATAAATTTTAACTGTTTAAGCTAGAATTATGTTTATACCTGTTATAATTTGAACATAAAGAAACAGTTTAAGTCCCTGTCTCTTTATATCCTTTTCAGCATCATTTTTTGATTACACGAATAATGCCATACTATTCAACTATTTCCTTTTAGTGATGATGCTGATACCTATTCAAAGCTATTACACCCTAATATAAGTAGCTTTTTTGTATAATCCCCCCAATTAAAAACAAGGTTATTTCTTTATGCCAAAACGTACTGACATCAAAACTATTTTACTTATCGGCTCTGGACCTATTGTTATTGGTCAAGCATGTGAATTTGACTATTCTGGAACACAAGCTGCTAAGACGCTTAAAGAGTTAGGATATAGAGTTGTGCTTATCAACTCTAACCCTGCAACCATTATGACAGACCCAGAGTTTGCTCATCGAACCTATGTTGAGCCAATTACCCCTGAAGTGATCTCCAAGATTATCCAAAAAGAGAGTGTCGATGCTATTTTACCTACTATGGGTGGACAGACTGCTCTCAATGTTGCAATGGAGATGTATGATAGAGGGATGCTCGAAGGGATAGAGTTTTTGGGTGCTAACCCATCTGCAATCAAAAAGGGTGAAGATCGCCAAGAGTTCAAAAAAGCGATGATCAAGATAGGGATGGATCTACCTATCTCTGAGTATGCTTATAATATGGATGAGGCTCTAAAAGTAGCCAAAAATATCGGTTTCCCTCTAATTATCCGTGCTTCTTTTACCTTAGCAGGTGGAGGTAGTGGGGTTGCTTATAATATGGAAGAGTACAAAAAGATAGTCCAAGGTGGACTTGATGCCTCTCCTATCTCTGAGATTTTGATAGAGGAGTCTCTGCTTGGTTGGAAAGAGTATGAGATGGAGGTTATTCGAGACAAAGCAGATAACTGTATTATCGTCTGTTCTATCGAAAACTTAGACCCTATGGGAGTGCATACAGGAGATAGTATCACTATCGCTCCTGCTTTGACTCTTACAGACAAAGAGTATCAAAATATGAGAGATGCCTCTTTTGAGATCCTACGAGAGGTAGGAGTCGATACTGGTGGATCAAATGTACAGTTTTCTATCAATCCTGATACAGGACGGATGATTGTAATTGAGATGAACCCAAGAGTTAGCCGAAGCTCTGCTCTGGCATCCAAAGCCACAGGTTATCCTATCGCAAAGGTAGCAACTCTCCTAGCTGTAGGTCATACTCTCGATGAGATCACCAATGATATTACAGGGACAGCAGCTAGTTTTGAGCCTGTAATCGACTATATCGTCACCAAGATCCCTCGGTTTACATTTGAGAAATTCCCAATGGCAGACTCTACACTCACTACAGCTATGAAGTCAGTAGGTGAGGTTATGAGTATGGGACGAACTTTCAAAGAGTCGTTTCAAAAAGCATTGATTTCACTAGAGACAGGTCTGCGTGGGTTTGAGGTGATGGAGTGTGATAGAGACAAGCTAATACATGAGATAAGACGACCAAACAGTGATCGTATTCTCTATGTATTTGAAGCTCTACGACGGGGAATGACTCCTGATGAGATATTTGAGATCTGTAAAATAGATAGATGGTATCTATATCAACTAGAGGAGCTAGTAGCCCAAGAGAAGGCAATGGATATTGCTCTTCTTAGTGATGAGGTACGACTACGAAAAGTCAAATCAGATGGTTTCTCTGATGCTATGATCGCAGAGGTGATCAATAGAAATGATGGTATGAGCTTCTCCGAAAATGACATCTACAATGCACGAGAGAAGTTAGGTGTACTTCTGGAGTACAACGAAGTGGATACCTGTTCTGCTGAGTTTGAAGCCCTGACCCCTTATCTCTACTCTACTACTAATATCACAAAACTCCCAAAAAAGGCAGAGACTCCTAGAAATGACGACAAAAAAGTACTAGTCATTGGTGGAGGTCCAAACCGAATTGGTCAAGGTATTGAGTTTGATTACTGTTGTGTTCATGCTGCTTTTGCCCTAGAGGATATGGGGATTAAGTCGATCATGTACAACTGTAACCCTGAGACTGTCTCTACTGATTATGATACCTCTGATATACTCTACTTTGAGCCTATAGATTTTGAGCATGTAAGAAATGTAATCGAGATTGAAAAGCCTGATGGAGTGATCGTCCACTTTGGAGGTCAGACACCACTAAAACTAGCAAAAGCACTAACCTCTATAGGTGCAAATATCTCTGGAACAACTGCCAAAGTGATAGATCTAGCAGAGGATAGAGAGCTGTTTTCTGATTTTATCAACAAACTAGGTCTAAAACAGCCAAACAATGATACTGTATTCTCAAAAGAGAAAGCAGTAGTGGTTGCCAACCATATCGGTTATCCTGTACTTGTTCGTCCAAGTTTTGTCTTGGGTGGACGAGGTATGAAGATAGTCTACTCTGATGCAGAGATCAAAGAGTATATGGATGAGGCAGTAAGCGTCTCTCATGACTCCCCTGTGCTTATTGATAAGTTCCTCAACAACGCTATAGAGCTTGATGTAGATGCAATTAGTGATGGCAAAAATGTCTATATAGGCTCAGTGATGCAACATATTGAAGAGGCAGGGATTCACTCAGGAGATAGTGCTTGTGCATTGCCTACTATATCTCTATCTGACGAGCTACTAGAAGAGGTCAAAGAGCAGACATCAAATATCGCTCTAGGGCTTGGTGTTGTGGGTCTTATGAATATCCAGTATGCTATTTTCGAAGATGAGATATATCTGATAGAGGTAAACCCAAGAGCTTCAAGAACAGTACCATTTGTGAGCAAAGCTACAGGTGTACCTCTGGCTAAAGTAGCTACTAGAGTGATGATTCAAGGTGACCTTCGAGAGTCACTAAAATTCTATGATACCTTCAATATCGTCAACTTCGATAAAAAGATCATGGAGCCAAACCTAAAAGGACATGTCGCCGTCAAAGAGGCTGTATTCCCATTCAACAAACTCCCTGGTTCAGACCTCCTGCTTGGGCCTGAGATGAAATCTACAGGTGAAGTTATGGGTATCTCTGACAACTTTGGTATGAGCTTTGCAAAAAGTCAATTTGCCTCTAAAAATAATATTCCACTAGAGGGCAAGATATTTATCTCTCTAGCAGATAATGACAAGCCATTTTTGGGTGAGCTAGGTAAATCATTTACCGATTTGGGCTTTGAGATATATGCTACAGGTGGAACTCATAGAGCATTAGAAGAGGCAGGTGTAACATCTAAAAAAGTACTAAAAATCTCCGAAGGTCGTCCAAATATAGATGATATGATCAAAAATGAAGAGATAGTTATCGCTGTAAATACTAGCGAAGAGCAGGGGGCAAAAGAGGATGGTATCAAGATCCGTCAATCTGTTCTTAGAGCCAATGTGGCATACTTTACCACCGTCTCTGCTGCCAAAGCTACGGTTTTGGCAATCAGAGAGCTAAAAGCATCAGGTGGTGAGCTAGAGCCAAAAGCGTTGCAAGACTATCTAAACTAGAACCTACGGTATAGAATATGAAAAAAAAACTATACCTAACTCAAACGGATACCACTATAGGATTTGTCTCTCAAAAGGCTTCCAAAATAGATAGAGCCAAGAGACGACTACCCGATAAACACTATATCAGGGTAGTAGACTCTCTATCTACTCTAAAATCTTTTAGTAGAGTCCCAAATCAACACAAAAATCGTATTAGACGCTCCAGACGAACCACTTTTATACTACCCAATGGTCTCTCGTTTCGCGTAGTCAAAGAGTCATCTCACAATCTTCTACTCAATAGACTAGGGTGGGCGTTTAGCTCCTCTGCAAATCTAAGTGGTGCTGAGTATGATGAGGGGTATGCCAAAGAGAACACAGAGGTGATAGTAGCCTCTCCTCATAAGAGTATAGGAGAGGCTTCGAGAATCTATAGGCTTGGAGTTAGTAGAGTTAAAGTTATTCGTTGAGTGTAGGGTTTTCTCTACTATTTGGTATCTCATCTGTAGAGAGATAGTCTGTAATACATCTAATAGATCCACTAGAGGCTCTGCGTACATTATCTATCCATAGAGCAGTAATATCGGTAAGTTGTAGATTTTGAGCTCTATACTCACCATCTCCTATGTCACTCGCCCATAGATAAGTTCTCGATCCTACAGTGGCAAATGCCCCCTGATGGTAGTCTCTTTTTCCTCCAGCAGGAAGTTTGAGAAAGTGTGTAAACCCATCATCTCTGTTGGCTACTCCACCATCATTTAGTACCTCCTCTATAAGCTCATTGGCAGTGGGGACTCTAAATCCTAGAGGACAGACTGAAGTGCCATCTGTTTTGCTCCAATTTGCTCTTCTCGCCTCTCCACTATCATCGACACCACTAGAGACCCAATCATAGCTTTCAACTGTAGGATCAGGAGATGTTTCTATTGTGATAAAGTTGGAGCTAGTCGAAGTTATACTATTTGCTCGTGTCTCTGTGGTTTGGCTGTTTCGTTTCTCATGACCACTACTATCTCTACCCCACTGATATAGGTCTCCATAGCAGTTCTCATCATCTACGGTGGTACAGGTTCGCGTTGCACCCAAGTTTCTATCTAGCCAAATTCTTCCTGTGCTAGGAGATGTGATGGTGTTGTAGAGTAGCCCACGGTGTGATATGGTTACCGAGTTTTGATCTCCGTCTTGGGGATCTGTTGTTGTATCACTATCACCTCCACAACCATTTAGAGTTATGATAAGTGCTGATAGAGTTACTAATAAAGATATATTTTTCATAGTTTTTTGCTCCTTTTAAAATTATATACTTACATTATATATTATATTTTATTAAAATATATTTAACAAATTATATTAATATCCTAAGAATCCCATTAAGCACCTTTTGGATATAATCGCGACAATAAAAAACGATGGATAACACGAATGAGCGAAACAAAAAAAAATGTATACAATCCAAAAGAGATAGAAGATAGCTACTACAAGCTTTGGGAAGAGCGAGGTTATTTTGAGATAGAGGGCAATAGCTCCATCCAAAAAGAGGGCAGACACTTTACTATTATGATGCCTCCTCCAAATGTCACAGGTAGACTCCATATAGGTCACGCTTTGACCTTTACACTCCAAGATATTATTGTGCGATATAAGCGAATGGATGGCTATAAGACCTTGTGGCAACCAGGAGTTGACCATGCAGGGATCGCTACTCAAAATGTGGTTGAGAAGCAACTTATATCAGAGGGGACAAGCAAAGAGGAGATCGGTAGAGAGGAGTTTCTCAAAAGAGCATGGCTACAAAAAGAGAACTCACAAGATGCTATTACAGGTCAGCTTAGAAAGCTAGGTGTATCTCCTGCTTGGTCTCGTGAACGATTTACTATGGACAAAGGGTTAGAGAACGCTGTCAAAAAGTCATTTAAACAGATGTATGACAACGGCTATATTATCCGTGGAAACTACATGATCAACTGGTGTACCAAAGATGGTGCATTGTCTGATATTGAGGTAGAGCATGAGGATGTTATGGGTAGACTATACCATCTCAAATATCCACTCTCTGATGGTAGTGGTGAGGTTGTAGTAGCGACTACTAGACCAGAGACCTACTTTGGAGATACAGCAGTGATGGTGCATCCTGATGACAAGAGACACAGTCATCTAATAGGTAAAACTGTAACTCTGCCACTTATCAACCGAGAGGTAAAGATCATTGCCGATGAGCATGTTGATATGGAGTTTGGAACAGGATTTGTAAAGGTCACCCCAGCACATGATCCAAATGACTACGAAGTTGGAAAACGACACGATTTGGAGTTTATCACTATCTTTGATGAGCAAGGTATTCTCAACGATCAGTGTGGTGAGTTTGAGGGGCAAGAGCGACTAGAGGCACGAGCTATCATTATGAAAAAGCTTGAAGATGAGGGTTTTGTAGAAAAAGTAGAGGAACATGCTCACCAAGTGGGTCACTGCTATAGATGTAAAAATATAGTAGAGCCATATATCTCCAAACAGTGGTTTGTCAAAAAAGAGTTTGCATCATCTGCTATCGAAAAGGTCAACAACGGTGAGGCTGAGTTCTTCCCAACACACTGGATCAACAGCTACAACGCATGGATGGGTGAGCTAAGAGATTGGTGTATCTCACGGCAACTATGGTGGGGTCATCAGATCCCTGTATTTTACTGTGATGATTGTGATCATGAGTGGGTAGAGGATGGTGATGCTCCTACAGTGTGTGAGAAGTGTAACTCTGCCAATATCCACCAAGATCCTGATGTGCTTGATACTTGGTTTAGCTCAGGACTGTGGCCATTTAGTACGCTTGGTTGGGGCAATGGTGACACCTTCAAGGGTGAGCTATGGAATGAAGATGATATGAAAAACTTCTACCCAAATAATTTACTCATTACAGGTTTTGATATTCTATTCTTTTGGGTTGCTAGAATGCTAATGATGGGTGAAAATATTACTGGTGAGCTACCGTTCAAAGATATATATCTACACGCCTTAGTCAAAGATGAGCATGGTGACAAGATGAGTAAATCCAAAGGTAATGTGATCGATCCTCTCCATACTATATCAAAATACTCAACAGATGCACTCAGATTTACACTAGCTGTCTTGGCTGTTCAGGGTAGAGATATAAGACTAAGCGAAGATAAGCTAGAGCAGAGTAGAAACTTTACCAACAAGCTATTCAACGCAACTAATTTCTTGCAACTAAACCAAGAGCATTTTGATGATCTAAATCCAGCTAATATCAAAACACCACTTGGTAGATATATGTTGGCACGATTCAATACAGCCGTCAAAGAGACACGAGAG
>Ga0256827_10000751_pt1 | contig 20418 bp, 19 predicted proteins | sample CV84metaG_FD_185977 | JGI IMG/M metagenome (GOLD analysis project Ga0256827, IMG submission 185977) | Hydrothermal vent microbial communities from East Pacific Rise, Pacific Ocean - CV84 | ecosystem: Environmental > Aquatic > Marine > Hydrothermal vents | place: Pacific Ocean: East Pacific Rise... | reverse complement strand
ACACCCAATGCACCATAACCTACACCTTGTACCATTTTTTGTAAAAATTCTCTTCTATCTTCATTTAAATTATTCATTTTTATTATACCTATTTATCTAAAAAATCTAATACCATTATATACTTTTAGATTATGGCTAAAGTTGATGTTAGATAATTTTTCTATTTAGATATAGATCACCTAAACCTATCCGTATCCAAAGGAGAGTCCAAAACCTCTAAAAATGGGGTGATTTTGGTCTCTATGCCTAGCTTGTTGAGATAGATGATGTAGTTGGTCAAGACCTTTTTTCCATACTCCCTCGACTCTTCGTAATCTATAAGCTCCATACTTAGGTATGGTTCGTATTTGCCTTTGTTAAATAGATGCCCACTTGTGATGGTTCGTTTGGTGAAGCCTATGCCTCCGTTGTATCCATATGCGATGAATAGTGGATGGTATAGGTATTTGGTGAGGTAGTCCAAGTGTTGGTTGGCATAGGATATGGCCACATATGGGTTGAACATCTCGTTTAGGTCTAGCTTCTCTTTTCGCTCTTTGGCTAAGTGTCTGATGAGAAAAGGCATGATCTGCATCATCCCAAGAGCATAAGAGGTAGAGATGGAAGCAGGGACAAATCGGCTCTCTTGTCGCCCTAGAGCGTAGAGTAGGGCTACTCTGTGCTTCTCTTTGCCCATCATCGCATCAAGGTATGGCATGGCATAGTAGGGTTTGGTGTAGCCTGAGGCTTTCTCTTTGAGATAGGAGTATATACCCTCTGTCATGTAGGAGTTGTAGTTGTCTGCTAGTTTTTCCATACCTTTTGGGTTCTTTTTCATCTCTATTTTGATTTTTTCCCAATCTATAGGACTATATGGATCTATGTTGCTGACTAGATGCATCCCTAGATTTGGTGTGATTACTTTTGGGTAGGGTTTTTTTGCTATATCTCTGGCTCTTAGGGTATATATATTGATCTCAGGGCTTTTTAGAAGATCATTTAGATGATTTTTGTCATTGGTACTGAGATAGAGCCAAAAGTTGCACTGATCTCTTTTTGATTGTGACTTGGCTCTGCTTTTTGCAAGGGTTAGATACTCCTCTGCCTTTTCTAACTCAGAAAACTCAATGGCATTGATCGCTAGAAGAAAAACACTTTTGAACGATAGAGCTTTTGTGACTGGGGTAAAGACCAAAGATTGTTTTGTCTCTTGTAGTTTATGGGTGGTGACTATCTTAAATATAGTCAGGTTAAACTGCTTCTCTTTGGCTAGATCTATTAGTTGCTCTTTTGAGAAGGGGTGGTTAAAATATTTTTTTCTATATTTGCTCTGACAACTGTTGAAGATGTAGCATAGAGTTTTGGGAGTTACCTGTTTGAGTGCTTCAAAGGGTTTGTCATCAGCCATCACTTTTAGTACATCGGAGTATTTTCCCTGTTTTTTGATCTGTTCATAGAGGTTTTTGAGACTTTGTTTGCTTTTTTTTGATGCCGAGGCAGGATATATGATATAGTTGTTTGGATCTTTTGGATCTTTTTTGACTGTTGGTTTTGTCTCGTCCAAAGGTATATAGCCTACTTTTTTCTTGATCGCTTTTTTGAGTTTTGAGTTTTTTCTTTTTGTCCATCCAAAAGCCTTTATAGCCTCTTGTTTGGATGTTTTTTTCTCTTGTATAAAACGCCAAGTATAGTAGTCTTTTGAGATGCTTTTGGGCATGACCTCTATCTCTTTGAATGAAAAAGATTTTGCCTGAATTAAAATAGTAAACATAAAAAATATGATAATAAAATGGTACATTATAAGACCCTTAAAATTGGATTTCTTGAAAAGTAGTTTTGCAAGATATATTGTGGATGTCCCCCTATCCACAATAAAATAAAGAAGTTATATTCTCATCATTATCTGTAGTAAAATATTGTCTACAAGCTGTAGACCAATAATAACAACAAGAGGAGAGAGATCAATCCCTGAAAAGACGACAAAAGGCATCTTTGTTCGAATGAAATAGAATATAGGTTGTGTTAGACGAGTAAGTGCCTCTACTATAGGATTTCTCGGGTCAACGGATACAAAAGACAAGATAGACGCAATAATTACAATCCAAGTAAGCATCGTAATTATTGATCTAACAATCTGCATAAGTGCTACATTTATAGAGTTGCCCATAATAAGTGTATCGATAAAATGTAATACAAATATAATAAAAAGAGGAGATAGATCAAGTCCCGATACAACAAGCCAAGGTAACTTTTTTCGAGTAGCCTGAAAGACAGGTTGTGTTATACGGGTGATAATCTCGACAAAAGGGTTTCTAGGGTCAATAGGGATAAATGATAAAACAGCAGATATAATAATAGCAAGTATGTAGATTGTTATTACTAAATGTAAAAGTCCAAAAATAGCACCTGTTAATATACTCATGATGCGACCTCCAATATATAAGATTTAATAAAGGGATAGATTTCACTAAGTTCAGGGCCACTCTCTGCACCTGTTAGTAGAATCTGTAGTGGTTTAGATAGATTTTCACCTTTGAGTCCACTCTCTTTGGCGATATGTTTTTCTAGTTGGTTAAATGTCTCAAAAGTAGGAGCTTCAAAGATGAGTTCTTCCATAATTTTCATCTGCTTACCCCACTTATTGTCAAAGTTTTTTGGGCTAAAGATAGGACGAATCTTGGCTTCAAGCTCATTGATGGTACTGCACTCTTGGAGATAGAGTTTTGCTAGTTTTCCAATCTCTCTATCTGCAAATCCAAATAGAGTCGATAGCTCTCTATCATCTATCATTTTGAGATGCTCTCGGTTGATAAATTTGAGCTTCTCAATGTCAAATTTGAGAGGACTATTGGAGATACTCTCTAGGTCAAACCACTCAATCGCCTCAGGTAGAGTAAATATCTCTTTTGGTGCTTTTGGGTTGCCTATAAGTAGTAGATAGTTTAATATAGCGTTGGGTATAAATCCCTGCTCAAAGAGCCATTTTACTGAATGTTCATCATTTATAATAGTAGAAAGATGAGCATAAGTAGTATCTCTCTCATACCCTAGAGAGCTTTTGATATGTATCTGTTTTGGGGTATCATCTAGGTGATACTCTTCACGGATTATAAAATCTATGTTGCTGAGCATATCATCACATGCACAAGCAAAGTTGTGAGTTGGTGTTCCGTCAGTTTTTAGTATTACAAAACTATCTACTTCGTCAGGTGTTGTAGTTATACTTCCTTTGATAATATCATGGTTTGTTATAGGTGCAGAGGGTTTTTTGATACGCACTACAAAAGGCTCTCCACTCTCTTTTAGTTGAGTGTAGTCCTCTTTTGTGAGTTTTTCGCATTTTCCACTATATTTAGAGTTTTCCTCTTCTTCTATACATTTACATACAAAGGCTTTCTCATTTTGGAGTAGCTGAACTGCTAATCTTTGGTGAATTCTTAGATGTTCGCTCTGATGGTATACGGAGTCATGTTTGATTGCAAATTTTTCTAAAAGCATCATGATCTCTGTATCTTTGCCCTCTATGTTTCTTTTTGTATCACTATCTTCTATACGCACTAAAAGAGTATCTTTTTTCTGTTGTGCGACAAGATAGTTTAAAATAGCAACTCTTAGGTTACTTATATGCATATCACCTGTGGGTGATGGAGCAAATCGAAGCATTATCTCTCCTGTGGTCTATTTAATTTATGGTTGTAATTATATTGTTTTTTACTTAGAGTTCTTGACCAGATTGGATGATTTTAGCTACACCTATAGAGCTTCCATGAGATAGATAGGCTCGAAGCTCATGGGCTTTTTGTTCAAATAGCTCTCTATTGGTCTGATGGTACTCTTTGAGTAGGTTTTCCACTGTAACATCCTCTTGGAGTAGCTCATTGTGTAGGGTCGTGTTGTTGTAGTGTGTTAGTATAATATTTGCTAGACCAACCTGCTTGATATTTAGAAACTTAGTCCCTATAAAAAAATCAACCTTTTTGGCGATGAAGCTTAGTGTAAAAGGTGTTCCTATAAGTGCCGATTCTAAAGTAGCTGTCCCAGAACATATAAAAGCAAACTCAGACTCTGCCAAAGCAGTATGAGTCTCTCTTCTGATCTCAAACTCTGAAATATCTCCATAGAGACTCTCTATCTTTTCAGTGCTAAAGCTACTTGGTATGATAAGTAGAGCTTTTTTATCTGAGAGTCTGGCTCTGACCTCTTTGAAGACAGGAAGAAGCTTGGATACTTCACTCTTTCTACTCCCTGGCATAAAAGATATTGTATTGCTGTTGGGTTGGTGTGAGATTTTGATCTCATCTAGTAGGGGGTGACCTATATATTGGGCTTTGGATTGGTAATACTCTACCTCAAAAGGTAGTATTCCCAAAAGTTTATCGCAATAAAGCTCTAGTTTTTTAGCTCTTTTTGGACGACTTGCCCATATCTGAGGTAAAATATAGTAGATAATCTCTTTATTGGGATAAGCTTTTTTGAGTTTTTTTGCAAGAGGAAGGTTGAACCCTGATGAGTCCATAAGTAGAATCTTGTCAGCCTCTTTTGCCAATGCTACCATCTCATCTGCAACTTTGAAAAACCATCGAATCTTTTTGATCGCATCAACTATCCCCATGATTGCCATATTGCTTATATCATATAGTGGAGTACCAAAAGAGCTATCAAAAATACCCAAAAGCTCTATATCTTGGGTATGAGCTAGAACCTCTTTTAGATGAAGGTTAGAAGAGGGTTCTAGGGCTGAGACGAGAAGTTTCATCTATTAACCAAATTTGAGACCAGCAAAAAATCCTGCAACTGCTCCTGCACCTGTTGTAAGCTCCATACTTGCAAGTCTACTTTTTAACATGCCAACAACTCCTTGAAAAGAGTCAACTCCTGAGGCTACACCATTTTGAATCATTGTATCATCTACCTTAAACATACCTTGTGACTCCATTACAAAAAGAACTACAAGACCTAATCCTAAAATAAGTAAAAGAAATTTAAAACTCTTTTTCAAAAAATATCCTATTGCTAAACCTATAACAAAGCTTGTTCCCATCTCCAAAAAAGGAAATGCTGATTCTGTACCTGCTGTTGTTGCCCCATGTGAATTTATTGCATACTCTTCATTCATATTTCTACCTTTAAAATTTTTTTTGAGATTATAGCTTAATTTTGTGTTTTAATCGTTATTTCCTATAAGTTCATCGCACAAATCAAAGCGATTATGTGTCATAAGATGCACTTTTGGATGTATCTTCATTATATCATCAAATATTGCTTTGGAGATATTGAACCCAACCTCTTGCTCTTTGTCTGCACCATCCATTGTTGCTAGGTTCATCTCATCGATAATCTCTTTGGGTACAGTGATACCTGGAACTTTGTCAGATATAAAATTGGCAGTTCTTGCACGAACAACAGGAAATTGACCCAATATTAGCTCTGCCTCTTTTGCTGTCTCTCTTACACTCTCTTTTTTGCACTCTTCGAATATCTCTATAAGCTCTTTGGCATTGTCTAGGTCATAAACAGGTTGAGTGATGATCCCTCTTGCTCCATAGTTGAGCTTTTTGAGCATCTTCTTCTTAATGTGATTCATATTTTTAGCATAGGCGTTTGATACTGCAAAAGGGTATATAGGTTTAGGTTTTGGATTTAGCTCTTTGTTATTGTAGTCTATCCCTCTATTGAGATGATATATTATACTCAAAAGAAGTGTAGAGTCTCTCTCTAGTACCCCTTTGACCTCTGGCTGATCAGAGAGCTTGGCAGGGTCACCTGTGAGAGCGAGTATGGTTCGTATATCAAAATCATTTGCACCTAGAAGAGTAGATTGCAGTGAAAGCTTATTTTTGTCTCTCATGCTCATTGTTGCAATGACAGGTTTATCGAAGCTCTGTTGTATCTGTATGGCTGTAAGTATACCACACATCTTAAGTTTGGCAAGAGGGTTGTCTGTAACAGAAAATCCTGAAATCTTTTTGTCGAGTCCTATAGATCTTATAGTATCCACAGTTTTTTTTATTGATGCACCATGTGGAGGGGTTATCTCTACTGTAATAAAGGGTTTATCACTCTGAAGTTGTTTACAAAATTTTTCAAACATATTTATATATTAGCCTTATAACCTGAAGAACTCAGGTTTATATTAATTGGTTATAATTCTACCAAAATTTAACATAGAGGTAGTATAAAAGATGAAATTAGCCGTATTTGATTTTGACTCAACACTAATGGATGGAGAGACTATAGACTTTTTGGCCGCACCATTAGGGCTAGAGGAGAAAGTGGCATCAATAACAAGCAGAGCGATGGCAGGAGAGTTGGATTTCTTTGAATCTTTAACTACACGAGTAGCACTATTAAAAGGTCTACCAAAAGAGAGAGTGGAGGAGATATGTAATAATCTACCTATGATGCCAGGAGCAAAAGAGGTTGTTAGCAGTCTAAAAGAGAGAGGCTATAAAGTCATCTGTTTTTCAGGTGGGTTTAGAACAGCAACATCTCCTGCTACAAAAAGATTAGGTATAGATGCAGATTTTTCTAATATCTTACACGATGATAATGGTCTGTTGACAGGTCGTGTCGGTGGAGATATGATGTTTGGATTTTCCAAAGGAGATATGATAGTACGACTACAAAATCTATTGGGGATTTCAAGAGAAAATACACTAGTTATAGGCGATGGAGCAAACGATCTAAGTATGTTTGAACATGCTGATACTAGAGTAGCTTTTTGTGCAAAACCAATACTTAAAGAGTCAGCTACTCACTGTGTAGATATAAAAGATCTCAGAGAAATTTTAAAAATAGTTTAAATTGTGGGTTTAAAAGCACCACTATATAGAAAACAGCTTATAATTTGCTCAAAATGAGCAAAGTTTAAAACAAATTAATATAGGATATAAGTTCATGGACATTATACAAGCCATCATAATAGGAATTATTGAGGGGTTTACAGAGTTTTTGCCCATTTCGTCAACAGGTCATATGATCGTGGCGAGTGAGTTTTTGGGAATAGAACAGAGTGCAGTGGTAAAGGCGTATGAGGTGATTATACAGTTTGCTGCTATTTTAGCTGTTATGCTACTCTATAGAGATAAGATTAATCTCAAAGAGATAGTACTTTGGCAGAAGATATTAGCGGCATTTTTACCATTAGCAATTGTCGGTTTTTTACTCAAAGATTGGATCAAAGAGATTTTTTCAGTTTCTACTGTTGCGTGGATGTTTATTATCGGTGGGATCATCTTTATTATCGTTGAGTATTTTCATAAAGATGAGCTATCCCCCTCTAAAGAGATTGATGAGGTGAGTTGGAGACAAGCTATGATTATAGGATTTGGACAGGTGCTATCTTTGGTTCCTGGAACAAGTAGAGCAGGTTCAACCATTATTGCTGGTATGCTTGGAGGAGTCAACCGTAAAGCATCCACAGAGTTCTCTTTTCTCTTGGCAATACCTGTAATGATGGCAGTCAGTGGCTATGATTTGTTAAAGCACTATCATGAGTTTATGGGTGCTGATTTAACTGCATTTTTGGTTGGTTTTGTGGTGGCATTTGGGGTTGCGTATTTGACCATAAAACTTTTTATAGTTTTTTTGCAACGATTTACCTTTGTTGCATTTGGTATCTACAGGATACTTTTTGGTGTAATTCTGTTGATGATAATATAGAATATACTGTTTTGGGTATACTCTGTAGGGATAATCTATTGTGGTTATCCTATGGATTTACAAGGTTAAAAATTTGACATTTAATGAATTCGATTTTCATAAAGAGCTTTTAAAAGGGGTTAAGATAGCTGGTTTTAGAGAACCAAGCCCTATTCAAGAGATGGTAATCCCTATTATTAAAAATGGGGAAGATTTGGTGGGTCAAGCCCACACTGGTACAGGGAAGACTGCTGCGTTTGGTCTCCCTATTATTAACAAGATAGTTAATGGTGAGATAGAGAGAGCTTTGGTGATTACTCCCACTAGAGAGTTAGCCACGCAGGTTAGTGATGAACTCTATCATCTTGGTCGTTTTTGTGGTATACGAACGATTACTGTCTATGGTGGAGTAGGGTATGGTAGACAGATAGCTCTGATCCACAAAGGTGTACAGATTGTAGTAGCTACTCCTGGACGGCTCAAAGATCTCTATAAAAAAGGGAAAATAGAGAGTTTTAATCCTGAAGTTGTGGTGCTTGATGAGGCAGATGAGATGCTGGATATGGGTTTCCTAGAAGAGATCAAAGAGATCTTTGAGTATATCCCACAAAATAGGCAGACACTGCTTTTCTCCGCCACTATGCCTGAGCCGATTAAGGCATTGGCAGATGAGATTCTAACTACTCCTCAGTTTATCTCTGTGGTTGGTCAAGATGAGAGTACTACCAACAACGTGATAGAGCAGGTCTATTATGTTATCAATGAGTCTCAAAGAGATGATGCTATAGTACGATTGCTTGAGACTGAGAAGATAAAAAAATGTATCATCTTTTGTAGGATGAAGCGAGAGGTAGATAGACTCACAGAGCATCTACAAGCGATTGGATTTAATGCAAAAGGGCTTCATGGTGACTTAGAGCAGATACAGCGGGATGAGGTTATCAAAGCCTATCGCCGAAATCAAATTCAGATTATGGTTGCAACAGATGTCGCAGCAAGAGGTTTGGATGTAAAGCAGGTAACACATGTCTTTAATTACCATATCCCTTTTGATCCTCAGAGCTATGTTCACCGTATAGGAAGAACAGGAAGAGCAGGTAAAAGTGGAAAAGCGATAACGCTTGTCTCTACTACTGAGTTTAGAGAACTCCAACGGATTCAAAAAGAGGTTGGGGCGGAGATGAGGTTGGAGACTATTGATCTGGAGGATAATGAATCAGATTCTTGTGGTGATTTTTCATCTTTGGATAAGCAGGTACGAAGCATAAATATATCTGATTGTGCTATCGATTTTATTGATAGTATGGAGGATATGGATTATCACGAATTTGTAGAGAGGGTTGTTACTATACTACTCTCTAAACAGAAGAAAACCTCTGTAAAACAGATCGGATATGACCTAGATAGCGTCAATAGTATGCTTGATGAGTACGAAGATGAACAAAAAGTAGCACGGCGAAGTAATCGTCAGCGAAAGAGACGATAAATTAAGCTTTTGAAAGCAAAAATTGATAGAATAATGCTATAAAATAAATCTATAAAAGTAAAGAGGTTTTTATGGCTGAAGTTAATTTAGTTGCAGAGAGTTTGAAGTTCATGGTACTAGGAATGGGAGTAGTTTTTCTATTTCTTTTGATTCTAGTAAAAGTAGTTGAACTTCAGGCTTATCTGATAAATAAGTATTTCCCCGAAGCACCCCCACCAGCACCAGCTACACCCGTAGTTAACACATCTGAAGATGAAAACAAAAGAGTTGCCGCAATTATTGCAGCAGTATCTGAGTTTCGTAAAAATAAATCATAATATGAAGGTATAAGATGGCAAAAAAATATATTGATGTGATGGATACAACCTTTAGAGATGGATTTCAGTCTGTCTTTGGTGGTCGTGTTCTCATGGATGACTTTTTCCCAGCAGTAGAAGCTGCGAAAGAAGCAGGTATTAATCACTTTGAATTTGGAGGCGGAGCTAGATTCCAAAGTCTCTATTTCTATCTTCAAGAGGATGCCTTTGAGATGATGGATAGATTCAGAGAGATTGTAGGACCTGAAGCAAATCTTCAGACTCTCTCTCGTGGTATCAATACTGTAATGCTTGAGACAGGAAGTAGAGAGTTAGTTGACCTACATGCAAAAATGTTCAAAAAACATGGCACAACAACCATTAGAAACTTTGATGCACTCAATGATGTAAACAACTTAGCATACTCAGCGTCTTGTATCAAAAAGCATGGTCTAAATCATGAAGCTGTTATTACAATGATGGATCTTCCTCCAGGATGCAAAGGTGCTCACGATGTAGCATTCTACGAGAAGACACTTAGAAATATGCTAGACGCTGGAATTGAGTTTGATAGCTTATGTTTCAAAGATGCTTCAGGAACAGCTAATCCAAATAAAGTTTTTGAGACTATCTCTATGGCTAGGAAGATTCTTGGTGAAGATGTTCACCTAAGACTTCATACTCATGAGACAGCAGGTGTATCAGTTGCCTCTTATCTTGCAGCTCTTGAAGCTGGAGCAAATGGTATCGATATGGCGGCATCACCTGTAAGTGGTGGTACTTCTCAGCCAGATATCTTGACTATGCTTCATGCAACAAAAGGTACACATTATAACCTTGGTGACCTAGAGCTTTCTAAAATTCTTAAGTATGAAGAGAGACTAAAAGAGTGTCTGTCTGAGTATCAGATTCCAGCAGAAGCAACTCAAGTTTCACCTCTTATCCCATTCTCTCCAATGCCAGGTGGTGCTTTGACAGCAAACACTCAGATGATGAGAGATGCAGGGAATTTGGACAAGTTTGATGAGGTCATCTTGGCAATGAAAGAGGTTGTTGAGAGAGGTGGATATGGTACTTCTGTAACACCTGTAAGTCAATTCTATTGGCAACAAGCTTATGCAAATGTTATGTTTGGTAAATGGAAGCAGATCGCTCCTGGTTATGGTCGAATGGTACTTGGTTATTTTGGTAAAACACCAATTGAACCAGATGCAGAGATTATTAAACTAGCTTCAGAGAAACTAAACTTAGAGCCTACTACTGAAAATCCATTGGATATTGCAGATAGAGAGGTGACAAAGTCGATTGCATATTGGACAAAAGTTCTCGAAGATGAGAAATTAGCAACAACTGAAGAGAATATCTTCATTGCAGCAGCATGTGATCAAAAGGGTATAGCGTTCTTAAAGGGTGAAGGTCCTTTAATGATAAGAAAAGGTAAAGAAAATAAAGATTGTGGAGGAGAAGAGATGAGTGGAAATTATACAGTAGTGGTAGATGGTAAGCAATATAGCGTACAGGTAGCAGAGGGTGATGCAGAGATTCAAGTGACTCCCACAACAGTTGCACCAGTAGTTGCTGCGACTCCAGCACCAGTAGCAGGTGGTAAAGGCTCAATTGAAATTAACTCTCAAACTCCTGGTAATGTTTGGAAGGTTACAAAAGCTGTAGGTGATAGTGTTCAAGAGGGTGATACCATTATGATTCTTGAAGCGATGAAAATGGAGATCGATGTAGTCGCTACTCAAGCAGGTGTTATTAAATCTATAGAAGTTAATACCAATGATGCTGTAGCTGATGGTCAGTTACTTGCAACAATGGAGTAATCCATGAAGATTAAACAGTTTTTAATTTCGCTGTTCTTTGTTCTATTTGCCTTGACCTCTGTGTCTCAGGCAAGTGGACATCCTGCACCTGCTGAATCAGCAACACAGGAGAGTTCAGAAGAGAAAGTATATCAATCAAAGTCTATTGCAGAGTTGGCTAGTAGTTTTTGGGAGACCACAGGTATCAATGCCATTTTGGATACTAATGATGGTGAGATGACCGCAGAACCAGCGGGTCATGACGCAGAGAGACCTATGACATGGTTTGAGTCCTCTTTGGGGCGTATCATTATGATTATTATCGTATTTGTACTCTTCTATTTAGCAATTGCTAAAGGGTTTGAACCTCTGCTTCTTATTCCTATCGCATTTGGAGGACTTCTAGCCAATATCCCTCTAGCCAATATGGGTGGAGAGCATGGGATGCTAGGAGTTATTTATAATATGGGTATCGCCAATGAGTTCTTCCCTCTCTTGATCTTTATGGGTGTTGGAGCGATGACCGATTTTGGACCACTTTTGGCTAACCCAAAAACAGCACTTCTTGGTGGAGCTGCACAGTTTGGTATCTTTGGTTCTCTAATCGGAGCAGTTGCAATTGGATTTGATATTCAGTCAGCATCAGCAATCTCGATTATTGGTGGAGCTGATGGTCCAACCTCTATCTTTATTGCAAATAGACTAGCCCCTGATATGTTGGGTGCAATTGCCGTTGCTGCCTACTCATATATGGCTCTTGTTCCTGTGATTCAGCCTCCAATTATGAGAGCGTTGACTAACAAAGAGGAGAGACAGATCAAGATGGGTGTACAGAGAAAAGTAAATAGACTTGAGAAGCTCATCTTTCCTATAGTTGTTCTTATGCTCTCTATGTTGATCTTGCCAGAGTCTACACCTTTAATTGGTGCATTTGCATTTGGTAACTTTGCAAAAGAGTCAGGTGTTGTTGATCGATTGAGTGATACTATGCAGAATTCACTTATTAACATTGTAACTATATTCTTAGGACTAGGTGTTGGTTCAAAACTAGCTGCCGATAAATTCTTGGTACTAGAGACAATGGGAATTATGGTTATTGGTCTTCTTGCATTCTCAGCAGGTACTGCGATGGGTGTATTGATGGCTAAAGTTATGAATAAATTCTCAAAAGAGCCTATCAATCCACTGATCGGTGCAGCGGGTGTCTCTGCTGTTCCTATGTCAGCTAGGGTTGTAAGTAGAGTTGGTGCAGAGGAGAAACCAGGTAATGTTCTTCTTATGCATGCAATGGGTCCAAATGTTGCAGGTGTAATTGGTTCAGCAGTTGCCGCTGGTGTTCTACTTTCCATATTCAAATAAGCTAATTAATCCCTATTCAATTGTATAATAATAAAATTATATGATTGAACGGGATATATATCAAATAAAATGAGATAATCACCTCTCTCTTTTTGTTTGCTATATAGTAATATTTAGCAAACATATTAAAATACAAAAAGGCAAAAGAGATGAGTAGCAGGATACCCAATAGTCTTGATAAACTTGGACTTGAAAATATTGGTAAAGTTTATTATAATCTAAGTTATGATGAGCTTCAAGCACATGAAATTAATAACAATGAGTGTAAAATATCTTCGACTGGTACAGCGATCTGTGATACTGGAATCTTTACGGGACGAAGTCCTAAAGATAAATATTTTGTAGATCAATCTCCATCAAACGAACATATCTCTTGGGGTGATATAAATCGTAAGATTGACAAAGAGACTTTTGATGAGCTTTACGATTTGACAAAAGATCAACTTTCGGGTAAAGATATTTATATTATGGATGTCTATGCAGGAGCAAGTGAAGCAAGTAGAAAATCTGTTCGTTTTGTCTCAGAAGTTGCATGGCAAGCCCATTTTGTTAAAAATATGTTTATTCGTCCCACAGATGAGGAGTTGGAGAGTTTTGAACCAGACTTTGTTGTATATAATGGGTGTAAAACTTCTAATAAAAAGTACAAAGAGCAAGGATTGCACTCTGATGTATATGTCTGTTTTGATGTAGAGTCAAATATATCTATTATTGGTGGTACATGGTACGGTGGAGAGATGAAAAAAGGTATCTTCTCTATGATGAACTACTGGTTACCACTAGAGGGTAAACTCTCTATGCATTGCTCTGCTAATGTCGGAAAAGAGAATGATGTATGTCTATTCTTTGGACTCTCAGGAACAGGAAAAACAACACTATCCACAGATCCAAAAAGAGCGTTGATCGGTGATGATGAGCATGGATGGGATGATAATGGTGTCTTTAACTTTGAGGGTGGATGTTATGCAAAAGTGATTAATCTTGACCCAAAAAGTGAACCAGAGATCTTCGCAGCGATACGGAAAAATGCTCTTTTAGAAAATGTGATCTCTGATGATAATGGTGTTGTAGATTATACTAATGAGTCTGAGACTGATCCTGATAAGAAGACAGAAAATACAAGAGTCTCTTATCCTATAGAGCATATCGAAAATCATAAAGAGGATATGCAATCAGGACACCCTAATAATATCATCTTCCTCACAGCAGATGCTTTTGGTGTTTTACCTCCTGTCTCTAGGCTTAGCAAAGAACAAGCTATGTATTACTTTTTGAGTGGATATACTGCAAAAGTTGCAGGTACAGAGAGAGGGATTACCGAGCCAGTTGCTACATTCTCTGCCTGTTTTGGTGAAGCATTTTTACCTCTACACCCAACAGAGTATGCCAAACTTTTAGGTGAAAAAATCGATAAGCATAGTGTAAATGTCTATCTTGTCAATACAGGTTGGTCAGGTGGTGCTTATGGAGTTGGTCATAGAATGAGTATCAAAGATACTAGAGCTTGTATCAATGGTATTCTAAATGGATCAATCAATGATGCAGAGTTTGAAACTTTAGATATATTTAATCTTGAAATTCCTAAAACACTAGAGGGTGTCAAAGACAATGCTGTTTTAAATCCTAGAAATACTTGGGAAGACAAAAATGAGTATGATGATAGTTTGAGAAAACTTGCAGATATGTTTATTGCAAATTTTGATCGTTATAACGACAATGGTTCAGAGTTTGATTACTCTTCAGCAGGGCCTACTGCATAATTTTCTATATAGAGGCAATTTTCTTTTGCCTCTATAGACTACTTTTATTTATTATTCTGAATAAATCTCTCTATTCTTTTTATACCTTCTCTAATAGTTTTAATATCTGTTGCAAATGAGAATCTAATATAACCCTCTGCCCCAAATCCAACACCTGGAACAACAGCTACACCTTCATCTTCGAGTAGTCTTGTCGCAAAATCCATAGAGTCATTGCTCACCTCTTTGATATTTATAAAGAGATAGAATGCACCATCAGGTTTAACTACTGAGAGTCCATCAACTGCATTGACAAGCTCTAGTGCCTCATCACATCTTTTCTCAAACTCTACTCTCATCTCTTCAACTGTTTTATCTATAGTTCCATCAAGACCTGTGATCGCTGCGGCTTGTGTGACTGAGTTTATGTTTGAAGTACTTTGAGATTGTAGTTTGTTCATTACTGCTACTAGCTCATCATGAGCAGTTGCTAGATAACCAAATCTCCAACCAGTCATCGCTGCTGATTTACTTAGACCATTTACTGTGATAGTTCGTTGGAACATATCATCAGAGATAGAGGCTGTAGCTGTAAACTCAGTGCCTCCATAGACTAACTTCTCATACATCTCATCACTGATAACTAAAATATCTGTACCTTTGAGAACCTCTGCTAGACCCTCTAGCTCCTCTTTAGTATATACTGCACCTGTTGGGTTTGAAGGTGTTGTGAGTATAAGAATTTTTGACTTCTCTGTAATAGCATCTTTTAGTTGCTCAGGAGTGATTTTGAATCCACTTTGATCATCTGTCTCAATAATCACAGATACACCACCAGAGTATTTAACTACTTCAGGATATGTTACCCAGTATGGAGCAGGGATGATCACTTCATCACCATCATCTATTAGAGCTTGAAAGAGGTTAAATAGAGAGTGTTTTGCACCATTATTGGTCTGGATCTGTTTAGTTGTATACTCTAAATTATTATCTCTTTTGAGTTTTCCTGCTACGGCATTTAGAAGTTCAGGTGTTCCTGGTATAGCAGTATATTTTGTTTTACCACTATCTAGTGCCAATTTAGCAGCGTTTTTGACCTCTATAGGAGTATCAAAATCTGGTTCACCAGCAGAGAAAGATAGTATATCTTTTCCTTCGGCTTTGAGCTCAATTGCTAATGTAGTAATCGCAATAGTAAGAGAAGATGAGAGTGTCTGTATTCGTTTTGAAAGCATAGTTTAGCCCTTTTTTATAATTCAAAAAATCCTGCAATTATACTAAATATATGGTTACATCGACTTGATAAAAGTTGAGTAGATTTCGGTTAACTCGTGATCATCTTTTTCCATAAGTTCTATATCACCCGTCTTTACGGTCTCCTCTAAAACAGCAATTCTTTTTATGAGATATTGAAAAATCTCTTTATTTACATCTGGTAACATATCGTGTCGAAATTTTTTGCTATTTGCTTCACAAGAGATAATCCTAGCAGGTATACCAACAGCTGTAGTAAAGGCTGGAACATCTTTAACCACAACAGAGTTTGCTCCCACTTTTGATCCCTCTCCTAGAGTAATATTTCCCAATACTTTCGCTCCTGCACCAACGACCACATTATTTTTGACCGTTGGGTGTCTTTTGCCATGAGATAGACTCACTCCACCAAGAGTAACCTGCTGGTATATAAGTACATCATCTCCAATAATTGCAGTCTCTCCAATAACAACTCCTACGCCATGATCGATAAATACACGACAACCAATCTCTGCTGCGGGGTGAATATCGACAGTAGTTAAAAACTGTCCAATGGCAGAGATAAATCTAGGAAGAAAGCGTAAACCTCTTTTATATAGAGAGTGAGCAATTCGATAGAAAAATAGAGCCCATAATCCAGGGTAGTTAAAGAGTAATTCAAAGGTAGAGTGTAGAGCAGGGTCATTTCGTTTTACATTTAAAAAATCTTCTTTTATTATACTAAATAGAGTCAATATTATAATCCTCGCTGTTGGCTTGTATAGTCTTAAGATAACTATTCTCGCTTAAATAGAGGTAAAGTTTACCTAATAATTCATGTTTTTGTGCTTGGTTGATAATTTTAGACTCTTCTATCTGTTTTTTTAGTTGTTTCTCTACAATATTTGTCTCATATCCTATATCTTTTAGTACATTCATTATGTTTTGAGACTCAATGATGCTCTCTATCTGATAGTCGTCGTTTTCATCAAATATAATAGTAGCTTCCGTAGGGTGAGTAAATAGATTGTGTTTCATGCCAAGTACCTCTTGATATGCACCTGTCAGAAAAAATGCCAAAAAATACTCCTCTTTTGTTATGTCAATATCATGAAGATATAGAGGTAGATCTCGATTGAACTCAATTTCTCCATCACTATCACAGGTAATATCCCATATAGAAGCGGGGTTACTTGGTTTTATATCTAGCTTATCAATAGGCAAGATAGGAAAGTGCTGTCTTAGACCCCAAAAGTCAGGAAGAGACTGAAATGCAGAGAAGTTGACCAGATAACGCTCTTGAATCCTATCTTGAAGTTGCTGTAGCTCATTGGTATCTTCATCTTTTAGAAGTAGTATCGATTTTTTGACAATTAGATGAACAAGTATCTCTGTATTTGACCTATCTTCAAGGTCAATATATCCTAGATCAAAAAGCGTCAATAGGCTCTCCATATGATCTAATCCATCATGGAGATACTCTCTAGCGTTGTTTCTATTGAGTGCTTTCCAAAGAGCATATAGCTCCTCTATGAGAGGAGGGTTCTTCTCTTTGAGTCGTAGAGATCTCTCATGATACTCCTGAGAAAAGAGTTCTAGTACAGGTGCGATGAGTATAGCATGGCTAGAGGCTATGAATCTACCTGACTCTGTAAAAATATCAGGCTCTGTGATCCCTTTGCTTTTGGAGATCTCTTTCATCAAAAATATAACATCATTACTAAACTCTCTAAGTGAGTAGTTAAGCTCTTTTGCTTTTGTATGTTGGCTATACTCTACAGCTAGACCACCACCAATATTGACTGCATTGAGTGAGATAGCACCTCTCTTTTTGAGATCAGCATAGATATTTCCAGCCTCTCTAAGTGCTTTTTTGAGAGGAGCAATCTCACTCATCTGTGAACCTATATGAAAATGAAGCATCCAAAACTTATCTAGTAGATTATACTCTCTAAGTAGCTCATATGCTTCAAGAATCTCTGTAGATGTAAGACCAAACTTTGAGCTATATCCACCACTCTTTGCCCAAGTGCCTATACCTGAGCTATGTAGTCTGATACGGATACCTATTTTAGGCACTATAACAGTTTTTTGATTTCTATGAAACTCTTTTTTTACCTCTATTATCGTCTCCAACTCTCTTATTCCCTCTATAGTAATAGTGATGTTGTGACCCATATTGGAGGCGATAAAGCATAGAGAAATCATCTCACGATCTTTAAATCCATTGACTGTGATAGGGTATCCTATAGGGGTATGACTAATTGCAATGATTAGCTCTGCTTTGCTTCCTGCTTCCAATCCATAGTTATACTCTTTTGATACCTCCATAAGAGATTTGACAAATGAGGGGAACTGGTTGACTTTGAGAGGAAAGACAGCTTGAAAGTTACCTTTGTACTTAAACTCCTCTTTGGCTCGATTAAATTCAGAATATAGTGTTGAGATCTGTTTTCTGATGAGGTGAGGAAATCTAAGTAGTAGAGGTCCTTTGTGACCTTTGTCTCGAATAGATTGAGTTATCTCCAAAAGTGAGGGTTGTTTTTTGTGATTTATGTTGATAGTGTTTTTTTTGATGATAAAGTTGTTATCAGCCCAGATATGGATACCGTATGAATTGTTCATTTATAGCCTTTAACTACATATTTTCAGTTGACATTCTATACAATATTAAATTAAAAACAGATAGAGGAATATAGTTGAGAGTTTTAATAAGCATATGTATGTTGGTTAGTCTACTAAATGCACATCAAGTAGGTGGTACAGGTTTTTTGTCAGGGTTCACACATCCTGTTTTGGGTTTTGACCATTTTTTGGCAATGGTTAGTGTAGGGATATGGTCGGCTCAGTTAGGGGGGAGGGCGATCTGGTATGTTCCTGCTACTTTTGTGATGTTTATGGTAGTAGGAGGAGTGATAGGTATCAATGAGATAGAGATACCCCTTATAGAGGTAGGGATAGCACTCTCTGTTTTTCTCTTGGGGATAGCTATCGCTAGTGGAACTTTTATTAATGTTCGAGTAGGTCTACTCTTTATCTCTTTTTTTGGAGTCTTTCATGGTCACGCTCACGGTGTAGAGATGCCAATGGTAGCCAATCCTACTCTCTATGCGATAGGCTTTATATCAGGGACAGCCCTTATACATATTTTAGGTGTTTTTGTAGGGATCTTGGCAGAGAAAAAAGAGCAGACAGCTTCTCTTCTTAGGTATATAGGTGCTGGGATCTCAGGAATAGGTTTTCATCTATTTATTACATATATTCCACTAATTTCAGTTATGATCAAACTAAAAGGATAGAGATGAAAAGAGTATTTTTGATATTTTTTATAATCTCCTCTCTTAGTGGACACTCCCGAATGAAGTTAAAGAGATGTTTCAACTACTATAAGTTAGGGTATGACTACTCCAAAAGCATACTCCCCGATTTTGCCAATAGTTCCAAAAAAGCATTTGAAGAGACAAAAAAAATGTGCATAGATACTGTAGGGACTCCATATATGGACTCACTCTACAAAGATTCATGTATATATGGAGCTACAGAGGCAAAAGAGGAGAAGATAAAATTAGATTTTGACACTTTTCTAAACTCTTTTATTCATGATAAGTCAAAATAGTGCTATAATATATAAAGGCTACTCCAAGGGAATAAACACCAAAATAGCTTTATGAGGTTTTTTCATAGGCAAGGCAATCATTTGAAGAACTAGCCGTAGCTAATTCAAAAATGATTAACGCAGTATATGGGAAACCTCATAAAGCCCGAAGGGAAGCCACAGAGAGGGCAATCTTCACAAAATATAATTTTTGAATTAGCTAAGGCTAGTCCTACTAATTATATTTTGCAAAGCTTACCCTCTCTGTGACTTCTATTTTGGTGTTTATTCTCTTGGAGTAGCCTAAGCCTGAAATTAAAAAAGGGGGCAAATAATGTTTAGTAAACCAAAAAGAAAAGTAAATCGAGTTTTTCTTCACTGTTCAGCATCTGATATACCGAGTCATGATGATGTTGAAGTTATTCGAAGTTGGCATCTGAATCGAGGATTTGATGATATTGCATACCACTTTTTTATACATAAAAATGGTAAAATCAGCAAGGGTCGTAGTATCGAAAAAATTCCAGCTTCTCAAAAAGGTCACAATGTAAAAACAATCTCTATATGTCTTCATGGATATAGAGTAGAAAACTTCACTTATGCTCAATTTCAATCTCTCAGAAAACTATCTTTAGAAATCAACAAAGCCTACTATGAAAGAATAAGTTTTCATGGTCACTGTGAAGTGGCAAGTAAAGCTTGTCCTATTTTTGATTATGTCCGAGTTTTAAAACTCGACAAATATGGTACTTTGGGATTATCACCTAGCAGGTACACTCACTCTCCAAGAGAAGATGAGTTTAGAAGATTGGATTATGGAGATAGGGGAGATACTGTTAAGAGATTACAAAAACTGTTGGGGATTAGGGTTACAGGAATCTATGACAATAGAACTTTAGCTAGGGTCAAAGATTTCAAATCTCAGCATGGACTCTATCCTAGTGGTATAGTCACAAAACAGGTTTGGAAGTTGCTTACCAAGCCAATTCTTGAAAGTAGTAGGCATGATAGTAATGGAAAAGTTGATCTCAAAAATTTACCTGATCTAAAACAGGGGTCTCGCGGTTCAGCAGTTGAACTACTACAGCAGTATCTATTTCTAAAAGTTGATGGAGTTTTTGGTCCAAGTGTATCTAAAGCAGTCAAAAATTTTAAAGTTCGTCATGGACTATATCGAAGTGATATAGTCAATAGTTATGTTTGGAAATTGATTCTCAAACAAAATGGGCTAAATAGATAAGATAATCTTATCTATTTAGCAGGTTCAAACTGTTTAGTACCATAG
>Ga0256827_10000750_pt1 | contig 20418 bp, 18 predicted proteins | sample CV84metaG_FD_185977 | JGI IMG/M metagenome (GOLD analysis project Ga0256827, IMG submission 185977) | Hydrothermal vent microbial communities from East Pacific Rise, Pacific Ocean - CV84 | ecosystem: Environmental > Aquatic > Marine > Hydrothermal vents | place: Pacific Ocean: East Pacific Rise... | reverse complement strand
TTTAGAAAAAGTAGAACAATTTTTATATGAGAGTTATGAAAAAGAACAAAAACAGAGACTACTCTCTTTAAAAAAACAAAAAATATCTTTTTTAGAAAAAAAATTAAAAAAACTAAAAAAACTATTGAATACACTCGATAATCAAGAGCTTCTAAAAGAAGAAGCAAAAAAATCACAACATTATGGAAACCTCATCCTCTCCAATATGCATAAGATAAAACCATATACTTTATTAATGCACTTAGATGATTATGATAATACACCTATCACAATTACCCTACCAAAAGCCTATCCATCTGTCTCTATGATGTCTGAATTTTTTTTCAATAAAAGTAAAAAAGCAAAACAAAAAGCAAAACATCTTCATATAGAGTATAACTCTTTAAATTCTAAAATAAAACATCTAAATTTATTTATTCATACAGTAGAAAAAGCAAAAGATATCTCACAGATAATGCTTCTCTTTCCAAAAAAAATCCAAACAAAAAAGGTTAAAATAGATGATTCAATAGAAACTTTTTTAATAGAAGGCTATAAAATTCAACTTGGAAAGAATGAAAAAGGAAATATAGAACTCCTCCAAAAGGCTAAAGCAAAAGATATATGGTTACACCTTAAAGATCAACCATCAACACATGTTCTTATAACAACAGACAAACAAAATCTTCCTATAAAAGTGATAGAAAGTGCTGGAAAGTTATGTGTTCACTTTACAACAACTGCAAAAGATAAATTTTTAGTCGATTATACTCCAAGACGAGAAGTAACTATTCAACATGGAGCAAATGTTCTATACAATAAATATAAAACAATAGAAATAGATATGAGAGATTAAAATATTTAGAGGAGTTTCTTATGGCACTAGGCCCAATCGCAAATACAATTTTTACAAATCAAATGACAGCAAGTGCTGCATCTGTTCAAACTTCCCATACAAATAGAGTTGATCTTCAAAATGCGATAGCACAAGCATCTGTAAATGAAAAAGATGAAAAAGTATTAGAAGTTCGTCCTACTGAAGAAAATCAAGAGATAAATGAAGATAGAGAACATACAAAAGATGAAACAAAAAGAGATATGCAAAGAGCAAAAAAAAAAGAGATAGAAGATAAAGAGACTATTCAAGAGGAGTTTACCCTTGATATTATGGTCTAACATAAATATCTATCTAATTAGCTATAATTCGTTCATCAATATTATTTTTAGGAAAGTGTAATGAGTATTTTTGGTTCACATAGCGAAAGGATAAAAACAGGATTAGCTCTTGTAGCTGGTGTTTTAACAATAGGCTATTTAGATAATTTCTTTTTAATGTGGTTAGCATTTGGTGTTGTATATATTTTAGCATTCCAAGAGTCAATGAAACTTTTTGAAGTACAACATCATTCTTTAACTCGTTATGCAGTAATGATATGGCTCATAGCAGGTATCTATCCATATGGCGATGATCTTTTTGTGTTAGCTGGTGTTCTCTATGCAAGTGCCGTAGCTTATGATAAAAATATAGAATGGAAAGATTTTTTACCTTTTATCTATCCAACAGCAGGAATGCTTTTTATGTTTACTATGTATCAAGAGTATGGTATTATATCTCTTCTTTGGTTACTTATAGTCGTAGCGATGACAGATGTTGGAGCATATGCAGTTGGAAAAAGTATAGGAAAAACTCCATTTAGTGAAACAAGTCCAAACAAAACAATGGAAGGAGTAGTTGGAGGTATCGTTGTTGCCACTATTAGTGGAATGTTTGCAGGATTAAGTATTGTTGATTTAAGTGTTGCCTTTCTTATCTCTTTTGGGGTAGCAGTAAGTTCTATCTTTGGTGATTTATATGAAAGTTCATTAAAACGTTCTGCTGGAGTAAAAGATAGTGGAGATCTACTTCCTGGTCATGGAGGTGTATTAGATAGAATAGATGGTTATCTTTTTGGTGCTGTTGTTATGCTAGTACTTCTTCGTGGTTTAGTTTAAAGAGTCCTAAGACTCTATAAACTCCATAGATTGAGAATTTAAATGGGTTGGTTGTGTTGCTTTTGCAAAATATCGCAACCAAACAAAACCTAAACCACCAGCTATCAAAGAAGCAACTAATATCCCAACTTTTGCTTGAAAAATAAACACATCATTACCTAAAAAAGCTAAATCTGCAACAAAAATACTCATAGTAAAACCTATACCACCTAATGCACTTACACCAAGCAACTGACTCATTGAACTCTCTTGTGGAAGTTTTGCAATTCCTAATTTTATTGCTACAAAAGCAACACCTGCTATTCCTATAATCTTACCAACAATTAATCCAAATATAATTCCTAAAGCAACAGGAGAGCTAATAGCAGAATCTATTGATGAAAAATCTATTGATATACCTGCATTAGCAAGCGCAAAAATAGGAATAATTATAAGCCCTATCGGTAGATGTAGAGAATGTTCTAACCTTGCTGATGGAGAGGAAACTGAATTTATTTTATCTTTAATATTTTGTAAAATAGCTTTTTGATTTTCATCTATCACATGATCTTGAGATACTGGATAACTATCATATTCATCCATCAAGTTTCTAGTATGGTTTGTAAAAGATGATGGTGCAATTTTTGGTTTTGAAGGTATAGCAAATGCTGCAATTACACCAGCTATTGTTGCATGAACACCTGATTCCAACATAAAAAACCATAATACTATCCCAAAAAGAAGATAGGGTAAAATTGCATTAATTCCAAAACGATTTAAACTCAACATACCTAAAAATGTAGCTCCAGCTAAAAGAAGAGGTAATGTCTGAATCTGCTCTGTATAGAAAAAAGCGATTACTAATACTGCACCTAAATCATCAACAATAGCAAGTGCAACTAAAAAAGTTACAAGAGCAGGTGATACTCTATTTCCTAATAAAATTAATGCAGAAATAGCAAAAGCAATATCTGTTGCCATAGGAATACCCCAACCATTGGAACTTTCTAAATTTGTATTAATCGATAGATAGATAAGTGCTGGAACAATCATTCCTCCGACAGCAGATAATATTGGTAATATTGCAACTTTAATATTTGATAGTTCCCCAACTAAGATTTCTCTTTTTATCTCTAACCCAACCATAAAAAAGAAAAGAGCCATCAAACCATCATTTATCCAATGATGTAAAGAGTGAGAAAGCCTCCATTCTCCAACATTAAACTCTATCTTTGTATGAATAATATGTAAATATACCTCATATAATGGAGAGTTAGCAATAATTAATGCTAAAATAGTCATCAACATTAAAACAATCCCCGTAGTCGTTTGAGCATGAATGAAATGTTCAAAGGGAGTGGCTATTTTATTAAAAGCTCTTTCCCATGGTGCATAAATTCTCATAATTTATCTCCTTTTGTTCTTTTATCTATAATAACATTTTATATCTGTTTCCACCATCAAATTTAAAAGGATATAAGAAGTTATAGATATAATGATAATATTTAAATCTACTCCACATACAAAGGTACATTATGATAGTTTTAGGAGCAACAGGTTCAATCGGTGTAAATACACTTATTATTGCACAAAAATTTAATATAAACATAGAAGTTTTAGTTGTAGGAACAAATATTAAGCTTCTTAACTCTCAACTAAAAAACCATTCTCCTAAAGTTGTTGTTGTTGCAAATGAGTGTGATGTATCACAGGTAAATCATCCAAATGTATTATTTGGTAAAGAAGCTATTTTACAAGTCATAGAGGAGTCTCAAAGTAACTTAGTTGTAAATGCACTTGTTGGTTTTTTAGGCTTAGCACCAACACTGAAAGCTTTAGAGTGTAATAAAAAAGTTGCTTTAGCAAATAAAGAGAGTTTAGTAGCTTGTGGAAATTTTATAGATAGCTCTAAAATTCAACCCATAGATAGTGAACATTTTGGTCTATGGTATCTTATGCAAGAAAAAAGAGATATAAGTAAAATGATTATTACTGCTAGTGGTGGTGCATTTAGAGATTGGGATATTAAAAGATTACATAATGCAACATTAGCAGATACACAAAAACATCCAAATTGGTCAATGGGTCAAAAAATTACAATAGATAGTGCAACTATGGTCAATAAAATGTTTGAACTATTAGAAGCTAGATGGCTTTTTGGTGAAGGAGAATATGATGCAATTATAGAAACAAAATCACTCATACATGCATTCATAGATTTTAAAGATGGTTCAACAACTGCTCACTTTGCAAATGCTTCTATGCAACTCCCTATCGCTTATGCACTTAATCAAACAATGAATGAAAATATTTTAGAACATGTAAATTTACTAAAAATAGGCTCTTTAGAATTTAAAGAGATAACAACAGATAGATACCCTATATGGGAGATTAAAGAGGAACTACTTAAAAAACCCTCAGCAGGTGTTATTATAAATGCAGCAAATGAAATTGCTATTGAAAAATTTATAAATAGAGAGATAGGCTTTATGGATATTAGTAAAACTATTTTAACAGCATTTAATAAATTTGAAGATCTTCCCAATAGTATTGATGATGTTTTTGCAATAGATAAAGAGGTAAGAAAAGTTCTATCTATCTCTTAAGTAGAAATAAAACAAATAAAAATTATATATTATCTTTATAATAAATATTATTTTTATAGTTTCTTAGATAAACTACTGCTAAATATTTAAGGAGAGTTATAATGAATAAAATTGCAAAAATTGCATTAAGTGCTACACTACTTTTATCTTTAGGTAGTACAGTTGCAAGTGCAGCTAATCCAGTTAAAGGTCAAAAGCTTTACACTAAAAAACTAAAAAGTGTATGTGGTATCACTGGTGCAGCTGTTGCGAATAAACATACGCAAGATGAATGGAGTGAAATTAATGATGCTGGTAATATGGCTGGTGAAATAAAAAATATCTGTCCTAATGTTAAAGATAAAGCATTAAAAAGCAAATATCTTCCTTATTATTTCGACTTTTTTCACGAATATGCAAGTGATAGTGGAAACGTTCCATCTTGTTAATTTCTCTTTGAGTCACATAATGTGACTCAATTTTAAACTTCTTACCTTATAATTTTTAATGCTAAAAATTAATCATTGCCTTACAACTCGTTCACAAATTACAGAACTTCAAACAACATCTGACAATAATGTTATATACTCAACAATTTTTCATGGAACTAAAGTTATCACACCTTGTAAATGTGAAACAAAATTTAATATATCAAATAAATATCTAAACTCTAAAACAACAGCAACAACATTTAGTCCTGATGGAAAATTTATAGCATTTGCAAATAAAAATATTATATATATCTTATATATATCAACACATAAAATTATAAAAACAATTTTAACACACGATATTATTACTATATTAACTTTTGATAGCTCCTCTACATATATTATATGTGGAACAAAACATGGACGAGTTTTACAATATAAATATAATAATTCATCATCACTTTCACGATTATGTTCTTTTCCTTTACAAAGAAATACAAAAAAATCATTTTTTAAAAATAATTTTGTAAGTGTACTTGTATCTCATAAAAATCTTATCGCATCATCTGGTTATGGTGGTTCAATAGCTATTATTAATCTTCTTTCCAGAGCAAATAATATTGTTATATCCTCTTCTAATATAAGAATAGATGCACTCTGTTTTATCGATAATAGCACTCTAATTAGTGGAGATATAGAGGGAAATATTCAAATTATTTCATTTAAAACAAGCAAATTAGCTAAAAAAATAGCAACTAATTTTAAAAATATAAAACAGATTGTTTTAATGCCAAATCCACGATATATTTTAGTTAATAATCAAACTAACTCTTTAGCAATTATAGATATTCAAAAATATAAAATTATTAACAATAAATATCTTCTTTTTGATGCACTTATCAATAAAATAGCTCTTTCTAATAATGGTCATCTTTTAGTTTCATTACAAAATTCAGAACTATTATATATAGAGATTCCAACAATACAACAACTTATAGATTTTACAGAAAAAGATCAACTCTCTGAAGCATTCGATCTTATAGAAAATTCTCCCATGTTACAAAACTCTCAAGCACATAAAAATTTAGAAAAAAAATATCATAAACTCTACCTAAAAGCTGTTGAAGCACTTACTTATAATAATATGGCATTAGCATTAAAACTGATGGAACCTCTAAAAGAAAATCACTATAAACAAGATGAAATAAACTCTCTCTTTGAGGCATTTGAACATTTCTCTAAATTTAATAAACTTTTTTTAGAAAAAAAGTATCCATTAGCCTATGCCATGTGTTCTAAATATCCTGCATTTACATATACCCCACAATATAAAAAAATGGAATTAGTATGGAAAGAAACATTTGCAAGTGCACAAAGACAGATGATTTTAAAACGGAATGATTTAGCTATCGGTATATTAAAAGAACATATGACCACAGCATCTAAGAGACCATTAATTAAATTTATTTTAAATCACACACAAGAGTTTCTACAATTCTTAAAAGCGATAGAAAAAAAAGAGTTCAATACGATTAACCAACTCATTACAAAAAATACAATATTTGCACAAATACCAAACTACATATCTCTTGCAAATGAAATCGAACAAAATATGCTTAAAGTGGAACAATATATATATAAAGGTGATGTATCACTAGCTCTTGATTTAATTAAAGAGTTACTTTATATTCCACATATTCAAGAAAGAGTAAAACAGCTCCATAATCAGAATAAACATATGGTTCAACTTTTAAAAGCTTATCAAAATAATGATTTTGTATTATGTTATACACTTTTAGACCAATTTCCATATCTTATTCACACAGAATTAGGTGCAAGACTTGAACGAGACTGGTCGAAACTTATTCAAAAATGCGAAACTTTTGCACTTCATGGAGATATAAAAAATATTAAGCTTTCTCTTGGAAATCTTATAACAATTCCCACCCGAACGGAAAAGATAGGAGATATTTTAAGAGTAAGCTATCATGTAAAGATAAAATTTTTACTTAGTAGAAAAAGTTTCAAAAAAGCAGAACTCATTATAAACTCCTATATGGAAATATTTGGTATAGACAATGAGATTCAACAGATAAACAAACATTTTGAAAAAGAAACATCTATGAAAATAGCTATTTTAGAAAATCAACCTAAAAAACTTTCCAGAGATAATTGGCTTAACTCTGAATTTATCCTAAGTATGGTGAAGTAGTTTTTCTACTTCATACTTTCAAAACATATCTGTTCAAAATTTAAATCACTTTTAATATGAAAATGTTCTCCATAAAGATCAAATTCCAACTCATTAGCATGTAATAATAACCTAGATGCCCCTCCATTTTTAATTCGATCTTCTCTTGTTAATACTTTATCTAAAAATTTAACCATATTTTCTTCACTTTGACCATATATCGGATCACCAACTATTGTATGACCAATATGAAAAAGATGCACTCGTATCTGATGCTGTCTTCCTGTATGAGGAGAACACTCCACAAGAGTCATATTTTTTTCTTTAAAGTATTTTAAAGGTTTAAGCTCTGTTTTTGATGCTTTTCCTTGTTTATCAACTTTCACAACCATTCTAACCATTGCACTTTCAGCTTGTGAACGTAATAATGGTTCTTCAATACATAAAGATTTTTCCAACTTACCATGAACAAGAGCTATATATTTTTTTTGCATATCTCTCTCTTGAAACATCATCTTTATCTCTCTTTCGCTCTCTTTATTTTTTGAACACAAAACCAACCCACTTGTTTCTTGATCTATTCTATGTGTAATATTTGCATCTCTTCCAAATTGAAATTTTATTTCATCTGTTAAAGAGTAGGGAGTTTTTTTTGTTTGAGGATGAATTAAAACTCCACTAGGTTTATCAAAAACCATAAACTCTTTCTCCTCATAAGTGGGTTTTAACCCTTTTGTAATAGGCTCAAAATAGATAAACTCAAATTCACCCTCTATTTCTCCCGCAGTTTTAACCATCTTCTCACCATTAACAAGGACTCTTCCCTTGGATATAAAACGTTGTGCTTCTCGTTGTGAATAGCCTAACTCCTCCATCAAAAATAGGAAAGCTTTTTGCTTCTTTTTTAGATACATTTTCTTCTTAACAAATGGCATTTTTTCATCCTCTCTTAATCATCTTTTGACTATAATCTTCTTATAAAAAATGACTTTAATTTATAGAAATTTTAGCATAATATTTTCACAAAAAATCATAAGGAATTAAAATGGTAGATAGATATTCAAGAGAAGAGATGGCATCAAAATGGACATATCAAGCAAAGTATCAAGCATGGTTAGATGTAGAAAAAGCTGTTGTAAAAGCTTGGGCTAAACTTGGAAAGATTCCTCAGGATGATGCTGATAAAATTGTTGCAAATGCTGGTTTTGATATTAAACGAATAGATGAGATAGAAGCTATTACTCGTCACGACCTTATCGCATTTACAACAAGTGTATCTGAAACTCTTGGAGATGAATCTCGTTGGTTCCATTATGGTATGACTTCATCAGATACTATCGATACAGCAGTCGCTGTACAGATGAAAGACTCTTTAGAATTAATCATTAAAGATGTGAAAATGATTATGGAATCTATCAAAAAAAGAGCCCAAGAACATAAGATGACTCTTATGGTTGGACGTTCTCATGGTATCCATGGTGAACCTATTACATTTGGTCTTGTGTTAGCTGTTTGGTATGATGAGATGGCTCGTCACTTAGAAAACTTAGAACAAACTATGGATGTTATAGCAGTTGGACAAGTAAGTGGAGCTATGGGTAATTTTGCTCATGCACCATTAGAATTAGAGGAGTACACTTGTGAAGAGTTAGGTCTTAAACCTGCTCCAGCATCAAATCAAGTTATCCAACGTGATCGTTATGCACGTCTTGCTACAACATTAGCACTTATGGCTTCAACTATTGAAAAATTTGCGGTACAAGTTCGTCACTGGCAAAGAACAGAAGTTTATGAGTGTGAAGAATATTTTGCAAAAGGACAAAAAGGTTCCTCAGCAATGCCTCACAAACGTAATCCTATTCTTACAGAAAACATCACAGGTCTTGCTCGTATGATACGTGCTTATGCAACACCAGCAATGGAAAATGTAGCACTATGGCATGAACGTGATATCTCTCACTCATCAACAGAACGTTTCTGGTTACCAGATGCTTTTGTTACAACAGATTTTATGCTTCATCGTATGAATAACGTTATAGCTAACTTAACTGTATATCCAGAAAATATGATGAAAAATTTAAACTTAACAGGTGGACTTGTATTTTCTCAACGTGTTTTACTTGAACTTCCTTTACAGGGTGTAAGTCGTGAAGATGCTTATAAAATTGTTCAACGTAATGCTATGAAAGTTTGGGAAGAGATTCAAAATGGTCGTCCAACTATAAACGAAGAGGGTGAATCACTCTATCTTAATCATCTATTAGCAGATGATGAACTTAGAAGCAAACTAAGTGAGGAACAGATTCGTGAATGTTTTAATTATGATTATTACACTAAAAATGTAGATAATATTTTTAAAAGAGTTTTTAAATAAAAAAAGTAACAATTAAAAAGAATAAAAAAATTTAAGAAAGAGTTTCATGATAAAAGTTGTAAAAAGAAATGGTCGTATTGAACCGTTAGATATTAGTAAAATACAAAAATATACATCTTCAGCCGTAGAGGGTTTAGAGAATGTATCTCAAAGTGAACTAGAAGTAGATGCTCAACTACATTTTCGTGATGGAATTACATCAAAAGAGATACAACAAACACTTATAAAAACAGCCGTAGATAAGATAGATATAGATACTCCTAATTGGACATTTGTGGCCTCTCGTCTATTTATGTTCAATCTTTATCACCAAGTAAATGGTTTCTCAGGATACACATCTTTAGAAAAATATTTTTTAAGAGGTGAAAAAGAGGGACGTATTCTTTTAGGTTTAAGAGAGATGTATGATTTAGAAGAGCTAGATAAACATATAAAACCTGAACGAGATTTACAATTTAACTATCTTGGAGTAAAAACACTTTATGATAGATATATAATAAAAGATTCTCATTCAAATCCAATAGAGTTACCCCAACATATGTTTATGGCGATCTCTATGTTCTTAGCACAACGTGAAGAAAACAGACAAGAGTGGGCAATTAAATTTTATGATATGATTAGTAAATTTGAGGTGATGTTAGCAACACCAACGCTCTCTAATGCAAGAACTACACGCCATCAACTTTCATCTTGTTATATCGGTTCAACACCTGATAACATAGAGGGAATTTTTGATACATATCAAGAGATGGCTATGCTTTCCAAATTTGGTGGAGGAATCGGTTGGGACTGGACTGGAATTCGCTCTATGGGTTCATTTATCGATGGTCATAAAAATGCAGCTGGTGGAACTGTTCCATTTTTAAAAATTACTAACGATATCGCTATCGCTGTTGACCAACTTGGTACTAGAAAAGGTGCTATTGCTGTTTATATGGAACCTTGGCATATAGATATAAATGACTTTTTAGATCTTAAAAAGAACTCTGGAGAGGATCGTCGTAGGGCACATGATCTTTTCCCTGCTTTATGGCTAAATGATCTTTTTATGCAGAGAGTTCAAGAGGATGCTATCTGGACACTTTTTGATCCTTATGATTGTACTGAATTAGCAACTCTTCATAGTAATGAGTTTAAAACACGTTATGAAGAGTTAGAAGATGATGATACAATTATTAAAGAGAGAATAAAAGCAAAAGATTTATGGAAAAAGATTTTAACATCCTATTTTGAAACAGGAAGTCCTTTTTTATGTTTTAAAGATAATGCCAACAAAGCAAATCCAAATGATCATTATGGGGTAATTCGCAGTTCAAATCTTTGTACAGAAATTTTCCAAAATACACAACCAAACCATTATAAAATAAAGTTTATCTTTGAAAATGGTGAAACAGTTAGTTATGAAGAGAATGAGATTGTAAAAGTTGATAGTGGAATAGAAAAACCTGCTAAAAAAGTAACTGCTCTAGACTCTTTAGGTGGAATGCCTATCTTTGTTGTAGAAAAAGAGAAAATAGATGGAGCAACTGCTGTTTGTAATTTAGCTTCTATAAACCTTTCTCGTATCAATACAACACAAGAGATCGATAGAATAGTTCCAACTGCTATTAGATGTTTAGATAATGTTATTGACCTAAACTTTTATCCAGTTGAAAAAGTAAAGCGTACAAATATGAGAAGTCGTTCTATTGGTCTTGGTGTTATGGGTGAAGCACAAATGCTTGCTGAATCTGGCATACTTTGGGGAACACAAGAACATTTTAATAAAATAGATGAGATTATGGAATCTGTAAGTTATAATGCCATTTCAGCATCCTCTGATCTTGCTAAAGAAAAGGGGAAATATCCAGAGTTTGAAGGTTCTCAATGGAGCAAAGGTGTTATGCCTCATGATCATGCTAATAATGAAGTTCAAAAATTAGTAAATCATCAAAAGAGTTTTAACTCAACATATAACTGGAATACTCTACGTACAAAAGTAAAAACAGATGGTTTAAGAAATGGTTACCTTATGGCAGTAGCACCAACAAGCTCTATATCTATCTTAACGGGAACAACTCAAGCTATTGAACCAGTATTTAAACGAAAATGGTTTGAAGAGAATCTATCTGGTCTTATTCCTGTTGTTGTTCCAAACCTATCTCCAGATACGTATAATTATTATACACCAGCTTATGATTTAGATCAAAAAATGCTTATTAAAGCAGCTGCCATTCGCCAAAAATGGATAGACCAAGGACAAAGCTTAAATATCTTTATCACTCTTGATAAAGCAAATGGTAAATATCTGAATGATATTTATATGTTGGCATGGAAATTAGGTCTAAAATCGACATATTATCTCCGTTCACAATCTCCTGAAATCTCTAATGATATAGAAGATAGAAGTATGGAATGTGTCGGGTGTCAATAAATACAGAGGAAATATAAGATGAAATATCTAGTAGTTGATGACTCAAAATTAGCAAGACTTAGTTTAATGAAATCACTTAAATCCCATATTGATGATGCAGAAATTTTTCAAGCAGTCAATGGTGCTGAAGCGGTAGAAATTGTAACAAAAGAGAAACCTGACATAGCTTTTTTAGATCTCACTATGCCTATAATGGATGGATATGAGGCACTTCCTCTTATGTTAGAAAATCATCCTAAACTCAAAGTTATTGTGATCTCAGCAGATATTCAAGAGAGAGCTAAAACAAAAGTTATTGAACTTGGAGCAAAACTTCATGTTCAAAAACCTATCAATAGCGATAAAATGAAAGAGATTTTAGAGATTCTATAATGAAAGAGATTATTTTAACAGAAGATGAAAAAGATGTTTTACAAGAATTGATGAATGTTGCTTATGGAGATGCCACAGCAGTTGTTGCAGAGATGCTCGATGCATTTGCTTCTTTAAGCATTCCAAATATCAAAATTATGAAAACAGGTGAATTGCTCCAACAATTTCAATCGCTTAAGGGAGATAGTTATTTCTTTTCAACTCAAGCTTTTGTTGGTGAATTTAGTGGAGAAAGTGCTTTTTTTATAGATGAAAAAAGTGCAAAAAACTTAGCAAAACATTTGGAATTAGAAACAGAAGAAGATCTTAATGATGCGATATTAGAACTTACAAATGTGCTAACATCATCTTTAACTACTAGACTTGCACAAGAGATGAGTACAGAAGTAAGATTTTCTCTTCCAAATATTAGTAAAATACCACTTAATGAGATAGTAGATACCCAAACATTTCAACAATATGATCAAGTAATCGTTATAGATACTCAACTCAATTTTGAAGATCAACATATTAATGGTGAAATTTTTATATTAACAAAGGATGGATCGATAGAGTGGCTGAAAAATCAACTCAACAATATCTTAGAAGCTATGATGTAAATAATAAACTCCTCTCAAATATCGATAATGGTATTATTATCCTTGATGAAAATCTAACTATTCACTATTTTAATAAATGGTTAGAGATTCATACCTCTTTAAAAGAGGTTGATCTTTTAGAGAAAAACCTTATAGATATTTTTCCAAATATTAATGCAAAAACTCTCTTAAGAAAGATAAAAAGTGCATTACGAATGGATACACCAACCTTTTATACGGCATCTACATCAAAATATCTTATACCTATAAAAATAAATCAACTGAGTATCACTGATTTTAAAGAGATGCGACAAGATGTAAGTATAATCCCTTTTGATACTCAACAGCGATTAATCGCACTTATCATTACAGATCAAACAAATATGATCCATACAAATCTCCTTTTAGAAGCACATATTAAAAAAGTTAAAGAGTTAAATAGTGAACTTATAAAAGAGAGAGAAACAATAGATACAAAAGTTTTATTAATAAAGTTTAATCTAAATCATATAATAACCAATGTCTCTAAAGCCTATTTAGAACTTTTAGAATGTACAGATAGTGATCTTCTTCTTTATGATTTTTTCGAATACCAGAAGCTTTATATTGATAACAAACTCAAAAAAACAATTCTCAAAAATATGAAAGAACAAAAAGTTTTTAATTTTGAAAATGCCCTTTTATCTCTCAGTGGCGATGAATTAACCCTCTCTTTTACACTTGTTCCTGAATATGATTCCTATGCCAATCATATTGGATTTATACTCTTTATGCAGGATATAACAAGTAGTAAAAAAGTTATTCAACAGCAAGAAAAACTTTTATCTACTTCAAGAAGTGCTGCAATGGGAGAGATGATTAGTATGATTGCTCATCAATGGAGACAACCTCTTTCTGTAATAAATACTATCTTAGCTAATTTACAAGTCAAACAGGAGTTAGAGATATTAAAAGATAGTGATCTCTCTACATCTTTTACAAAAATTTTAGAAACAGTTAACTATCTTTCCCATACAATAGAAGATTTCAGAAACTATTTTAAACCAAACAAACTTATTCAAAAAGTTAGTGTCTCTGAACTTATGAAAAATTCTACTCTTTTTTTATTTGAAGAGATGAGATTACTAGATATTAAATACACTCAATCTTTAGGTGATGATGTTACTATTAAAACATATAAAAATGAATTAATTCAATGTATTATAAATATATTAAAAAATTCCATAGATGCCTTCAAAGATAAAGATATAAAAAATAAATATATCTCATTAGAAGTTAAAAATGAATCTACATTAGTATCTCTCTCCTTTAAAGATAATGCAGGGGGTATAGATAAAGAGATTCTTAAAAAAGTTTTTGAACCCTATTTCTCTACAAAAGCAAAAAATGGAACTGGATTAGGACTTTATATGACAAAAACTATTATCGAGAAACATTTAAATGGTAAAATAACATTGCAAAGTGCAAATAACAAAACAAGTATGTTAATAGAATTACCATACTTCATTCAAGATACAAAGGAAAAAAAATGAGAGTAATCTGTCCACACTGTTTAAGTGTAAACAACATCCCACAAAAAGATAGTTATAAAAAAGCAAATTGTGGAAAGTGTAAAGAATCACTTTTAGACACAAAACCAATAGATTTAACAGCATCAAATTTTGATGAAGTAATAGTAAATAGTGATATTCCTGTTATCGTTGATTATTGGGCACCATGGTGTGGACCTTGTAAAATGATGGGACCAAACTTTGAAAAATCAGCTAGTAATTTTCCACTAAAAACACTATTTGCAAAAGTAAATACAGAAGATGAGCAACAACTCGGTGCAAGATTTGGAATAAGAAGTATTCCAACTTTGATGATATTTAAAAATGGTAAAGAGGTTCATCGTGCTTCAGGTGCTTTAAGTGAAGAGCAATTAAACTCTTTGGTTAAGCAGTTTATCTCTTAAAATATGAGATTAACAATTCAGACAAAATTAAAATTTTGTCTGAAAATTATCAATTATTATTCCCTATTTAATATAAGAACAACAATAATCAGTTACTGTTTTAATTTTTAAATCAAATGATGAGTTTGCAGGAACATTAAAAGTTTCTGGAGTATGTAAAGTTTTCCACTCTTCATTAGGAAGTTTTATATCTAATTCTCCACTTAAAATTTCCATAATCTCTGCTTCATTTGTACCAAATGTATACTCACCTGGAAGCATAATACCTAAAGATTGGATATTTCCATTATCTAATTCAACTGTTCTACTTGTAACTTTTCCATCATAATAGATATTTGCTTTTTTTACTATTGTTGCATTTTCTATTTTCATTTTTATATACTCCCTATTTTATTTCAGATTAAATATATATCCATCTGAATTTTTTTTATAGCTATATTTATAATAACCATCTAACTCTAAAACAACTCTATAATAGCCTTGATGATTACCTATTTTAATCTTTTTAAAAATATTATTAGGATTGATTTTCAGATATGCTTTAAGATAAGTATCTCTTTTAAAATCAAGAACTATTCTATGTGGTTTTACTAACAAAAAATTTCTTATCAATTTATCTTTAGTAATAATTTTTAAACTTTTATCCAAACTCAAAAAAGTTGCATATTTAATAGATGCTATTTTTTGAAATTTTTTAGCAGTTTCTCTATCTTTTTGAAAAATATATATAGGTTGATGCCAATCAACTGTATTATGAAGTTCAATACTCTTACTATCCAAAGAACCATCAAAATTTTTATAGTGAATAGTTACACTCTCTATGCTTCTTGCTTTAGGTGGTAAAGATATAGATGCTCTTTTTAAAGGTTCTGTCGAGGATGGAATATTTGAACTATATGTAATATCATTTTCTCCCTCTGATGGGAAAAATGGATTTTCACGTGCATCTAAAATAAATAGTAAAAAAGATAGTAATATAAAAAATTTAATCAAAATCATCCCTAAATTTACTGAGCTGTCGCTTCTTTTAATTCAAAATATTCATGCTGAAGTTGTGCATTTTTATCTTTTAAATTAATTATCTCTGTTTGAAGAGATACTTTATATTTTCTAAGTCCTATTAACATCTGAAGAGAGTTTGTCCCATAAAAAATTATACCAAGGTAATATAAAAAAAATATGACACCAACAACAATAAAAATAAAGGTTTTTGAAGAGAAACCTAAATAACGCTGAATTAAATTTCCAGAAGTATCTATCTCTTCAAAAAGTTCTTCATTTTGCATAAGCTGTTCTTAGTTAAATATACGAGAACCTAAATACTCACCATATACAACTTCGTTTTCTATCTCTAAAAGACGATTATATTTAGCAGTTCTCTCACCACGAGCAGTTGAACCTGTTTTAATTTGACCACAGTTTAATGCTACTGAAAAATCAGCAATGAAAGCATCTTCACTCTCGCCAGAACGGTGACTCATAACACAAGTATAACCATTACGTTGTGCAAGACGAACTGTAAGCATAGTTTCACTCACAGAACCAATTTGGTTAGGTTTAATAAGGATTGAGTTTGCAATACCTTTATTAATACCTTCATTTAAAATATTGACATTTGTAACAAAAAGATCATCACCAACAATTTGAATTTTATCACCTAGCTTTTCAGTCATAAGTTTAAACCCATCCCAGTCATCTTCACTCAAACCATCTTCAATAGAAACAATAGGATACTTAGCACATAAATCAGCATAATAATCAACTAATTCAGCTGATGTAACTGTACGCTTTTCAGACTCTAATCTATATCCACCCTCTTGAGCTACTATCTCACTTGCAGCAACATCTAAAGCGATAGCTATCTGCTCACCAGCTTTATATCCAGCTTTTTCAATCGCTTCCATAATAACTTGAATAGGTTCTTCATTTGAGCTCAAATCTGGAGCAAAACCACCTTCATCACCTAATGATGTAGAGTGACCTTTTGCTTTTAAAATCGCTTTTAAATTATGGTAAACCTCTGAAGAAGCACGAAGACCCTCAGCAAAATCTTCAAAACCAACAGGAACAATCATATATTCTTGAAAATCTACTGAATTATCTGCATGAGAACCACCATTGATAATATTTAACATTGGTGTAGGAATAGTCATAGCATTTGCACCACCAAGATAACGATAAAGTGGCATACCAAGTGATTTTGCTGCAGCACGAGCTACTGCCATAGAAACACCTAAAACTGCATTTGCACCCAATTTACCATAATTCTCAGTACCATCCAACTCTTTCATAGTAGCATCAATAATAGCTTGATTAAAAGGTGATTGACCAACAAGAGCATCAGAGATCTCGTTATTCACATGACCTATCGCTTTTAAAACACCTTTACCCATAAAACGATCGCCACCATCACGAAGCTCTAATGCCTCACGTTTACCTGTACTAGCACCTGAAGGTACAATAGCACTTTCAATAGTTCCATCACTTAATTCCACTGTTGTTTTAACTGTTGGATTACCACGAGAATCCATTACTTCTATTGCACTTACACTATCTATAAACATTAGTTTGCCTTTATTTATAATTATTAAGGCTATTTTATCTAAAATTTACTAATATTTACTCATCATTCTCTTTAGCTTCATTAATCTCTGTTGCAGCCATCTCTATAATACTTCCAACACCCATAGCCACTTTTATCTTCTCTTCAATCTCTTTTGCTAATTCTGGTTCATCTTTAAATTTTTGTTTAACATTCTCACGACCTTGACCAAGTTTTGAATCTTCATATGAGAACCAAGCTCCAGCTTTATCAATAATATCAAGTTTTACACCATAATCGACTAACTCACCCTCTTTAGATATACCCTCTCCAAACATAATATCAAACTCTGCTTGACGAAATGGTGGTGCCACTTTATTTTTAATAATTTTTGCTTTTACACGATTTCCTATAACACTCTCTCCCTGTTTTAAAGAAGCGATACGTCGAACATCTATACGAACAGAAGCATAAAATTTAAGAGCATTTCCACCAGTTGTTGTTTCAGGAGAACCATAACCCATCATTCCTATTTTCATACGAAGTTGATTAATAAAGATAACAGTACAGTTCATTTTATGTAAAACACCTGTAAGTTTTCTCAATGCTTTTGACATTAAACGAGCTTGAACACCTACTTGTTGATCTGTCATCTCTCCCTCTAACTCAACTTTTGGTGTTAATGCAGCAACAGAATCGACTACTATCAAATCAACAGCTCCACTACGTGCAATAGTTTCCACAATATCAAGAGCTTGTTCACCATAATCTGGCTGAGAGATAAGAAGGTTTTCAACATCTACACCAAGATTTTTAGCATAGATAACATCCAGTGCATGTTCTGCATCTATAAAAGCAGCTACACCACCATTTTTTTGACATTCTGCTGTTACTTGAAGTGCTAAAGTCGTTTTCCCTGAACTTTCAGGTCCATATACTTCAATAACACGTCCCTCAGGAATTCCACCTATTCCAAGTGCTAAATCAAGACCTATTGAACCTGTGCTTATCGCTTTTATCGGTTCAATATTTTTATCACCTAAACGCATTAAAGCACCTTTACCAAATGCTTTATCTATCTGTTTCATCGCTAAATCTAGTGCTTTTTGTTTATTTGCGTCCATATTTTCTCTCTTATTTCTTTATTTAAACTAATTATATACAAATAGAATTTATTTTTATCAAACTATTTCATTTTGTCATATTTTTAATAAGAATTTTTATAAAATTACTTAAACAGATAACGTAAACTAAAAGAAACTACACTTGAATCAAAATGCTGTGATTGTATCTTATCAAAATCAAATCGTCCCTCTATACGAGAAGCTTTATTAAAATATTTTAAAGCAATTCCATAAGTAAACATATCTTTATCCATATCTACTCCCTCTGTTGCAAATGTGTAAGATGAGTTACGAAATTTAGCAACAGCTTTTGAATGAGTATCACCAAAATCTCTTTTATAGCCTATTTTTAATTCAGGTAATACTATATGAGCACCAAATCCTGTTACCATAGAAAAAGAGTTTCCAACTAATAAAGTAGATTTATAAAGATCTTTATTGGAGACACTTAAATCTAAATCTCCTGCACCATATTCATCATAAACATCTGTCGATATGATAGAGGAAGACAATGAAGTTGTTGGCGAAATTTTAACCCCGTTGAATCTATATTTTAATCCTGATGTTACAGTTAGATTTGAAAGATATGAATTATAGGACGATTTTGCTTCTCGTGTTACATCACCTAAAAAAATCTCTCGTGAACCTTTATTTTTACTTATTCCTTTGGAAATATAAAGTTGTGAAAAAGAGTTCTTAAAATTTTTTACAAAATAAAGATAAAGCTGATTTTGCTCAGATACAACCTGCTCTTTTACTAATTTATTTGTTGATGTTAAACTATTGTTTGCATAAGATATAGCAATACCATATTTACTATCAGTATCAATTTTTGTATCATATCCTATTAAAAAACCTGTTCCATCTAAAACAAATCCATCTTTATTATTAACACTTTCTTGTGTTGCTGTTGTATTATAATTTTGGATCCAAAGATTATCTCCTTTAATCACTCCATCTGTTTTTACAGATAGATGATCTTGTAATGTTGAAATAGACGAATTCATTGTATTGATAGATGATATGGATGTACTTGGAAGAGATGGTGCCATAGTTTTTAAAGCAGTATTAAACATCTCTTTGGATAAAGTTGTATTTAAAAGAGCAACAAGATCTTTATCTTCACTCTCTTGCATTCCAGAAACAAGACTATAATATATTTCAGATTCCCAAGACCCCTCTTTTATACCAAGTGTTGTAATATCTGTTACTGTTTTATATACAGAAAGATTACTATCACTCTCCTCTTTTATAAAAGTAAATAGATTTCCATCTTGAGGTAAAATTAAACTATTATAATTTAATGTTGCATCATGTGCATCAAGGAGAACATAATCAAAATTATCCTCCTCTTTAATAATAATATTACTAATATTTATATCATTATTTGCAAAGACAAATCCAGAATCAATAATATTTAAATTATTAATCACAATAGTTCCATCACCTTTATTTATGATGTAAGAACCTGCACTTAAAACTGTTTCATCCTCTGCAATAATATTTACATTCGAATCTTCATCTTCAATATAAATACCACTATCTTTTCCATAAAAACTATTTTTTTTCTCCAAGATTATTGTACTCTTCCCATCTCCAAGAATAACCCCTTGATCAAAAAGAGAAAGATCATCTTTAAATGTAATAGTTCCATTGTATGTATATATATAACTATTATCTTGCAGATAAACTTTTTCTTTAAAAAGTAAATTCCCTTCACTATAAATAGAACTATTATCCTCTAAAATTGCATTTTTTATTATAAGATTACTATCACTTACCTTTGTATATATCGTTGCATTATCTTTTAAAAAAGCAGAGTCAATAACTATATTTATTCCATTTGAATTTATAAAAGAGTTACCTGAAAGATTTACATCTTTTGTTGTTATATCTCCCGTCTC
>Ga0256827_10000749_pt1 | contig 20466 bp, 16 predicted proteins | sample CV84metaG_FD_185977 | JGI IMG/M metagenome (GOLD analysis project Ga0256827, IMG submission 185977) | Hydrothermal vent microbial communities from East Pacific Rise, Pacific Ocean - CV84 | ecosystem: Environmental > Aquatic > Marine > Hydrothermal vents | place: Pacific Ocean: East Pacific Rise... | reverse complement strand
ATGGTAAGAATTCAGTATCAATATATTCTTGACGAAGCATTATTGATGTTACTAATTTTTCGCCAAATTTTTTATGAAATGACGCGAATAACGAATGTTTAAATCTTTCTTTTTGATAACCTGTTTTTTTTACTGTATCGCGGGTAGATACATTGTTATAATTTAAATCGTATTTAATATTTAACGATGTTTTTTTATTAATTTTATATGAAAAAGATAGGTTATTTAAACTGTTTTTTGATTTACTTTCGGAATAAATTGCATTTAAATAACCTTGTCCGGAAATATAATTTTTTAAATAATAATCGAGAGATTTATATACAAAGCCTGACCTTAAACTTAATTTAATTTTAGGGTTAATATATTTTTTCCATTTTGCGACAACTCTATGAGTTATATCGGTTTGTTTGTTTATGTTAGAATACGAATCGCCTTCGTACGTGTTTAAATTAGGTATGCTTCTGTCGTTATACTGACTCCAAATTTTTAGACTTAAGAAATTAGAATTTTTAATTTTTCGGTAAAATTCTTGTAAGAAACCGTATTGTGTATAATCGGCATTACTATTTTCTTGCTCCGGATATATATATTCTCCTGTATTGGGGTCAATATCAGCAATATTTTTATTTAAAAATTTAAAATTATTTTTAGAATATGTATAGAATAATCTTGTTTTAGATTGAAATTTTTGAGAACCAATATTTACTTGAGCAAATTCGTTAAATGTAGTGTAACTACCTATTCCTTGAATAAAACTACCACTAAATTTATTATTCCAGTTAGGTTTGTTATCTATATTTATACTTCCTCCAAGTGCACCACTAACATCAGTAATAGAGCTTGCCCCGTGTTTTAGGCTTAAATTGTCTATTAAAAAAACAGGTATTAATGAAAAATCTACTTGACCAAGCATAGGGTCTTTTATACTCATACCATTCCATAGTACATCGGTATGCGACGGGGCTGTTCCTCTAAAAGAAACGGTAGCCATAGCTCCTCTACCGTTGTTTTTAACAAAAACTGGTGTGTTTTCCGATAATACATCTGATAAAGAAAGGTTTACAGATTCTTGTAAAACTAAAGTATCTACATTTGTTTTGTTAATTCCAGCTTCTTCTATTGGGCGTTTTGCATTTATTACTACTTCTTTAATTTTTAATGTATCTACATCTATTTGCGAAAATATATTATTTGCAAGTAATAGTAAATAAGCAATATAGATACTTTTTATTTTCAAAAATTATTGTATTATTATTTTCTTTGTTATAATACTATTTTTAAATTTTATTTGTAAAATATATAATTGTTTGTCAAATTTAGAACTATTAATATTGATAATATTTTTATTGGTTGTTTTGCTATAAACTAACTTTCCTGTTAAGTTATAAATATTTATTTTTTTAATAGCTGTATTTTTTTCTTTAAATTTAATTTTAAAATTGTTGCCATTATTAATCGGATTAGGATAAATAGAAATACAATTTTCATTATTTATTGTATTTATATTATCAAAATCTTTGTAATGTATAACACCAACAGCATCTAAATCGAAACCACAACTCCAAAAAGGAGTATTCCAAGGGTCGTTTATTATATTAGATTCAGAATCGTAACTTGCATATTGAGGGTTTATATTGCCCACAACATCAATAATTTTAACATATAAAACGCTATCAATGTTAATATTAGCACTATCTTTTATATCTTCTAAATCGAATGGAGTTCCATAATTAGCAATATATTTTCCTGCTAAATTATGAATTTTTGTAGGGTCTAATTGGTCGAAACCACCAAGCTGTGTATTTGTTTGAGTTAGAGAAACAGCAGGGAAACGCACAAAATTTATACCATCAGAACTAACCTCAACAAAAGCTAATTCTAAAAAATATTGGTTTGGAGGCGACTGTACTTGAAATCCATTTTCAAAAATTACAAAATCGGCATCATTACCATTTTTTATTGGTTTGTTAAATGTAACAATTGCATTTCCACCATCGCCAAGACTAACAACATCCATTATTCCATTGGCCTTACCTAAGGCAAGAGTATCGTTACCAAAAAAAGCTTTATTAGAAGTTATTTCTCCTTGAGTATAAGTTTGGCTAGTATCTTCAATATTAATATACCCTCTTTTTACAATACAATTTGTTGCCCAGCCAATAATAATAGAGCTATCTTTATAAATTGCAGTAGAGCCTTCTTCTCCAGCTGCCGGAGCATATTGTGCAAATCCATTTAAATAAAAAGATAATAAAAAAATTAAAGTTAATATTCTCATAGTAAAAAAAATTAAAGAGAGCTTGTTTTAAAACAAGCTCTCAAAGTATATTTATTAAAAATTATTTTATTATTATTTTTTTAGAAATAATAAACTGTTCATTTATAATTTTCAATAAATATACACCTTTATTAAATTGTGTAACATCTATTGTTTCAATATTATTACAATTTTCTTTATTAAATATTGTTTGTCCGGAAATACTAGTTATTGTAATATCAGAATTATAAATATTTGATATTGTTAGTTTTTCTTTTGCAGGATTTGGATAAATATTTATATTTTCCTCAATACTTTTTGCAATATCTGTTATTATATCAACCGATACAGTAGCTGTTATAGTGTTTCCGTTAGCATCGGTAACAGTAACATTATATATTGTAGCCAAGTTTGTAGTTGCAATAGGATTGTAAATAGTATCAGAATTTAGATTATTTGCATTATCCCATTTATACGTGTATGGAGCAACGCCACCGCCTACTAAAATATGTAATGGAGTTTGTTGTCCGGCAATTATTAATGTATCAGGGCTTGTTTCAAAAAACAAATCAGGAACAGTATTTGGAGGATTACCATTTAAGTCGTCGATACAGAAATAAGCAGGTGTATTTAGTCCGTATTGTCCAACATCGGTTGATATAACAGAAAACGACAGGCTGTCAACAATTCCTAAATTTGATAAATCAACCCAAGTCCATTCTTTAATTATATAATCTAAACTATTATCAGAAAATCTATAATCAGATAAGTTAAACTCTATGCTATCAGTTATATTTCCGTTATGATATCCCCAAACAGTAAGTTTAAACCAATCGGGGTCGTTACCTGAGTTACCGCCAAATTTTTTGGCAAATCCATCGCCATTAAGCATAGAAATAGTGGCATATGTGTTATTTGTAATATACATTCCTGATAAAACAGTATTTTTAACCAAATTTGTAAGTTGTAAGCCAATTTGTAAAATATTGTAACTACCAGTATAATCAATAGGAACAAATCCAACACCATAATTAGGCGTATTATTAACACCTACACCTGTATTTGCACTATATTGGTTTGTGTGTCCGGCAGTAATTGTATCAGTTGTATTAGAGTATGCAAAACCCGACCAACTGTTAAAAGATGTATTGTAGTTATTATAAAAATAAGCACTACCACTTTTAAAGCCTCCTGTTTCGTCGGCACCATTCCAAAAAGTATCTGTTTCTAAAGCAACATCATCAAAAGGAGAAACTTTTTGTGATAGTTCGTTTATAACACCAATAGCATCTATATCTACACCCGCACTTAACGAAGTTGGATATGGGTCGTAAATTATATTTCCGTAAGAATCAAAAGCAGTGCCATCGCCAACAATATCAATTAAACGAATGTATTTTATTGTATCTAAACTCACACTATCTAAATCGAAAGGAGTACCATATCCTTGTATATATTTACTACAATAACCTGTTATTTTTGTAGGGTCAACAGCACCAAAACCACCAACTGTACTTGCTGTTAATGAGTTGTTCGGGAATCGTTCGAAGTTAGTACCGTCAAAAGAAACCTCTACCCACGATAATTCTAAAAAAGTATTGTTAAAACTGTTTTCGAAACATGCAAAATCGGCTCCTGGACCGTTAACTATAGGGTTTTTGAATATAAGTGTAATTTGACCGCCACGACCTAAACAAACAATATCAAACGAATTACCTTCTGCTTTACCTAAAGCACTTTCAGGTGTTCTCCATTCACTGTTAACATTTATTCCAGGAACATAATCGGTATAACCACTAGCCCAGTTTACAAAAATTGAACTGTCTTTATATATTGCTTTAGAACCTGCTTGATCTGCTGCAGGAGCATACTGTGCATAGCTACTACACACTGTAAATGTTATTAATAATAATAAAATATTTTTCATTGTTTTAAATTTTGAGGGGTTATTTTTTAATAATTTTTCTTGTTATTACTGATGTATCAGTTTTTATAGAAATAATATACATTCCATTATTTAAGAATGATAAATCTATTTTTTCTATATTGTTATATGAATAGTTTTTATATACTATTTTTCCTGATAAATTGTTTATTGTTATTTGCGAATTTTGAGCATTCTTAATATTTATAATATTTTTAACAGGATTTGGATATACAGTTATATTTTCAATATTAGTTTTTGTATATGCTATTTCTGTAGCTAATGTTGTTGTTATGTGGTCTAAGCAAAAATAGGCAGGAGTATTCATCATATTATAATTAGTATTATTATCGCTAGAACTAAGCGAAAAATTCAGGCTGTCTATTCCGCCTAAACTTGTTAAATCAACTTCTGTCCAGTTATTTATAATATAATCATCGTCATCGTTATCAAAACGAAAATCGGCTAAATAAAAGTTTACAGAATCGATATAGTTACCATTTTTATATCCTTTTATTGTTAGTAAAAACCAATCTTCGCCATTTGTTCCATCAATAACTCCCGTAGAGTTTGTGTCAGTTCCAAATTTCTTTGCAAAAGCATCACCATCTCTCATACTGTTGTGAGCGTATGTGCTGTTTGTTGCAAAAATGCTATTAACTATATAAATAGAATCAAATTTTATTGCTGATGTACCATACGAAACAGCGTATGCTTCTGAATTATCATATCCGCTCCCTGTTATAGCACTATATTGATTTGCATATCCTGATGTAGTATTATCTGTTACTCTTGAGTATGCAAATCCGCTCCAAGAACTGTAAACAGAGTTATATGTGTTAAAAAAGTAGGCATTACCACTGGTAAAACCGCCTGCTAAATCATTACCATTATAATAATCAAATTGAAGTTCTTCAAAATCGGTAGCAATATTATTTTCATCTTTAATATAATCTAAACAAAAATATGCAGGTGTATTCATACCATAGGTAGGATTATTATCTGATGATGACAACTCAAATTTAATACTATCAACATTAGATAACGATGTTAAATCTACAAAAGTCCAATCATTAATAATGTAGTCATCATCATCGTTATCAAAACGAAAATCGGCTAAATAAAAATTTACAGAATCGGTAAAACTTCCGTTGTTATAACCTTTAATAGTAAGAAGAAACCAATCTTTGCCATTAGTTCCGTCAATAACTCCTGTAGCACTTGTGTCGGTTCCAAATTTCTTTGCAAAAGTATCGCCATCTCTCATACTATTATGAGTGTATGTGCTGTTAGTTACATAAAAACCGTTTATACCAGTAGCTGTATCTAACTTTATGTAAGTGCCTGCATTGTATGTTGATACATTTGCAACAATATAGTTTTTGCTAGAATTGTAGCCTTCTGCTGTAATAGCACTATACTGATTAGAATAACCGCTTGTTGTACCATCGGTTTGCTTGCTATAAGCAAAGCCCGACCACGAACCATAATTACTGTTATAGTAATTTACAAAATTGTAATTATTACTATGAAAACCTTCGTTTAATGTTACACCATTTTGATAATTGTGTAACATTCCTTCAAAATCTACTTGCGATTTTGCATTAAACATTACTGCTAAAATAAGCAGATTAAAAAAAAGTAATTTCTTTTTCATTTTAATTAAATTAGTTAAACAAACAAATATTTAAAATATTCGTTATGCTAACTGGAATAAAAGTATGGAGAATAAAATTAGTTATCCTCTAAGCCTTTTCACCCGAAAGCTACGAAAAATTGTGATTTATTGGCAGGTCTTCCGGCTTTCTCAATTTTAAACTTACCTTCCCATCAGACTATATCTAACAGTGGCTGTAGATGTTTAAAAACTTCTGCTAATGCAGAATGAGATTACGGCTGCGGGGACAGCTACTGATTTTAACAGTATTCCCTTAACCAAAAATCGATACAAATGTAAATATTAATTGTTAATTAACAATTATTAATTAATAATTATTTAAGGGAAGAACATATACTTTTTAAATTACCTTAAATCTGCAAGTTACGGTGTGAGTTATTGATATACTCAAACCAAATAGCTTTTCGGTTTTTCTACTTTTTCTTTTTCCATTTTTATTTGCTTAAAATTGTAAGCGTAACAAGCTATGCATAAAATTTTAAACTCTAAAAAAGAAAAAACAAATCCGTATAAATTCCCAAAAAGCTAAATGGATTGAGTATATTAAAATATTTAGTAAGAAAATAACTAGTGGTTTTCCGAACACTCTCACGCCGTAACTATCAGATGTTTAGTTCTAATAACTGCGAAATTGATGAAATAGTGTATTGAGTATATTAAACATCAATGATTTTGAAATTAAATAAAATCATTCTAAATATCTCTAAAAGGTGTAACTATATAGATTATCAAAATATTATAAACAATAATAGTATGTTATTTATCATAAAAAAAATTGAATAAATTTTACTACCTTTGGGCAACGTAAAAAAACGAGAAATATGGCAAAAATTAAAGGAGCTATTGTTGTCGATACTGAGAAGTGTAAAGGTTGCGAGGTTTGCGTTGTAGCATGCCCAACCGACGTTATTGGTATGGCAAAAGAAGTTAATGGTAAAGGTTACCATTACGCTTATATGGAAAACCCTGATGCTTGTACAGGATGTACAAGTTGTGCATTGGTTTGTCCTGATGCAGTGATAACTGTTTTCAGAATTAAAGTTGAGGCCTAAGCAGGTCAATTAATTAACAAAAAAAACATTACAATAATGGGTGAATTCAAATTAATGAAAGGTAACGAAGCATTTGCTGAGGGTCTTATCAGATCTGGTGCTGATGGTTATTTCGGATACCCTATCACACCTCAATCGGAAGTAATTGAGTATTTAATGGCAGAAGAGCCACACAAAAGAACAGGAATGGTTGTTTTACAAGCAGAAAGCGAAGTAGCGGCTATAAATATGGTTTATGGAGGTGCAGCAGCAGGAAAACGAGTTGCTACCTCATCATCAAGCCCTGGTATTAGTCTAAAGCTTGAAGGAATTTCTTATATGGCAGGTGCAGAGTTACCTGGTGTAATATTAAATGTTGTTAGAGGAGGTCCTGGTTTAGGAACAATACAACCTTCTCAAGCAGATTATAACCAAGCAGTAAAAGGTGGTGGACATGGCGATTACAATCTTTTAGTTTTAGCACCAGCAAGTGTACAGGAAATGTATGATTTTGCAGGTTTAGGAATGGAGTTAGCTTTTAAATACCGTAATCCTGTAATGCTTTTATCTGATGGTGTAATTGGTCAAATGATGGAGAAAGTTATTATGACTGAGCAGGTTACTAGATTAACCGACGAAGAGATTTACGCAAAATATGGCGATTGGGCTACTACTGGTAGAACAAATATGAGAGAACGTAATATTATTACATCTCTACATCTTAAATCGGAAAAAATGGAAGCTCACAACCATAAACTTGCTGCAAAATACAAGCAAATGGAAGAGCAAGAGTTACGTTTTGAAGAGTTTGAAACCGAAGATGCAGAATATTTATTAGTTGCATTTGGTTCAAGTGCACGTATTTCGCAAAATGCAGTAAAAATTGCAAGAGCAAAAGGAATTAAACTAGGTTTATTACGCCCTATTACATTATTCCCTTATCCTAAAGCAAGATTAAACAAATTAGCAGACCAAGTAAAAGGAATGTTAAGTGTTGAAATGAATATGGGACAAATGGTTGATGATGTAAGACTTGCAGTTAATGGTAAAACAAAAGTAGAGCACTTTGGTCGTGTTGGAGGAATTATTCCTACATCAGATGAAATTGTAGAAGCACTTGAACAAAAAATTATTGGAGGATAAGCAATGACAGCAGAAGAAATAATAAAAAACGGAAAACAGGTTTATAAAAAAACCGAGTTAATGACCGATAACGAGCTTTCTTACTGTCCAGGTTGTGGACACGGAACTGCTCACCGAATTACAATGGAAGTTGTAGAAGAAATGGGTATGGCTGAAGATACAATTGGTGTTGCACCAGTAGGATGTTCAGTTTTAGCTTATGATTTTATGAATATTGACATGCAACAAGCAGCTCATGGTAGAGCTCCTGCAGTAGCTACTGCTATTTCACGTTTATGGCCTAACAAAATGGTTTTTACTTACCAAGGCGATGGCGATTTAGCAGCCATTGGTACAGCAGAAACTATTCATGCATGTAATAGAGGTGAAAATATTGTTATTATTTTTGTAAACAATGGTATATATGGTATGACAGGTGGACAAATGGCTCCAACAACATTACCTAATATGAAATCATCTACATCACCTTATGGTAGAGATGTTGAAATGATGGGAAACCCATTAAAAATGACAGAACTAGTTGCTCAATTACCAGGAACATATTTTGTTGCTCGCCATGCAGTACATTCTCCAGGCCACGTTAGAAAAGCAAAAAAAGCTATAAAACAAGCATTCGAAAATGTAAAAGCAAAAAAAGGAACTCAACTTATTGAAATAGTTTCTAATTGTAACTCTGGATGGAAAATGACACCAACAAAATCTAACGAATGGATGGTTGATAACATGTTCCCATATTATCCTTTAGGAGATATTAAGGTTGATGGTAAATTAATTGAAAAGTAAAAATTTAAACTATGACTGAAGAAATTATTATAGCAGGTTTTGGTGGACAAGGTGTTCTTTCTATGGGAAAAATACTTGCGTACTCTGGAATTATGCAAGATCAGGAAGTAAGTTGGATGCCATCTTACGGACCTGAAATGAGAGGTGGTACTGCAAACGTAACAGTTATTATTAGCGACGAAAAAATTAGTTCGCCAGTAATTAACAAATTTGACACATGCGTTATTCTTAACCAACAAAGTATGGATAAATTTGAAAGTGCTGTTAAACCAGGAGGTTATTTATTATATGACCCAAATGGTATTATTAAGCACCCAACTCGTACTGATATTAAGATTTTTACTGTGGAAGGAGCTAAAGCAGCTGCTGAAATGGGTAATGCAAAAGTATTTAACATGATTATTTTAGGTGCATATTTAAAGATGAGACCTATTGTAAAAATGGATAATGTTATTGCAGGTCTTAAAAAATCATTACCTGAAAGATATCACAAACTAATTCCTCTTAACCAAGAGGCTTTAGAAAAAGGTATGGAGTATTTAATAGAAAAATAAATACATACTCAAACCATTTAGGGTCTGCTGAAAAGCTCTGAGGTGTATTAGATTTTTATTTTCTGAAATGCAGATGTATATACATACCTCAAATAGAAGAAGATAAAAATATGATGTGCCTCAGAGCAAGCATAAAACTATGATTTTAACATTTGTAAATGCAAACTTATAAGCACATATGTTTTAAAAAGTTTGCACTTACAATAGTGCATTTTGACTTAAGTGGTTTTATAACAATTTGTTATGCGTTTTTCAGCAGACCCTATTTAGCTTTTCGGGAATTTATACGGATTTATTTTATATACACTATATATTAAAAGAGGCTCAAATTTGAGCCTCTTTTTTTACACTATATTTGTTTATTTTTTTGTAAATATTATACCTTAAACCAAATAGTTTTTAGGGAAGATATTATTATTCTAAGCTTAATGTATTTCAATATCGTAAGGAATACGAGCTTGAATTACACCATTAGATTGTAAAATTTTGTTTAATCTGTAATAATACTTATAAGTTAAGCCAAGATTATTTTCAAGTATTTTTGTTTCAATACCACCTGTAAAATCTTTAAGTAATGCCTCCATAAAATCTTTTTGTTTAGGTAGTTCAGTTATTCTGTAATTATCTAATTTAGCTTTTTTAGCTGCATATTTAATAGCATCTTTTAAGCCACCAAATTCATCAATAAGCCCAATTTCAATAGCATTAACTCCGCTCCACACTCTGCCTTGTCCAATACTATCAATAAGAGCAGGTGTTGTGCCTCTGCCTTTGGCAACATGACTAATAAATACACCATAAATATCTTCAACACCTCTTTGAATAACGTCTTTTTCTTCTTGTGTCATTTTTTTGTATTGAGAACCAATATTTGAGTGAGCATTTGTTTGAACACCATCTACATTAATGCCAATTTTGTTCATTAGTTCTTCGCTATTAAACATTAAACCAAACACACCTATTGAACCAGTAATAGTATTACGACTTGCAAAAATTCTGTCGGCAGGACAAGCAATATAATAACCACCCGAAGCCGCTACATCACCCATTGAAACAACAACAGGTTTAATCTTTTTTGTTAAATCGACTTCTCTCCAAATAACTTCTGATGCTAATGCACTTCCTCCTGGAGAATTAACTCTAAGCACAACTGCTTTAATTGTAGTATCTAATCTAGCTTTTCTAATTGCTTTAGATAAGCCATTAGAACCAATTTCTTTAATTGAACCATCGCCCATTTTTATTTCGCCTGTACCATAAATAATAGCAATTTTATCTTTTGCTCTTATTTTATCTACATTTAGTTTTGGCGAATTTTTATATGAACCAAGAGTAATAAATTCTAAATCATCATCTAGTTTTGTGTCAGATAATGTTTTTAATTCAGCTAAAATTTCATCTTTATATTTTAAACCATCAACAAGTTTGTAATCTAAAGCATCGCTTGCATTCTGAATTTTCATTGAATCAGCATACATATTTAAATTTTCAACAGATACACCTCTTTTTTTACTAATACCATCTATAACATTATTCCAAATTGAACCAATATATGTAATAGTTTGTTCACGGTTTGCATCACTCATTTTATTTAACATAAATGGTTCAACTGCACTTTTAAATTTTCCATGACGTATAATTATTGGCTCAATACCTATTTTTTTTAATGCTTCAGTATAAAACATTACTTCGCCTCCAATTCCTTTCCACTCTACTAAACCTTGAGGATTAACATAAATTTTATCGGCTACCGAAGCTAAATAATACGATTTTTGAGTATAATAATCGCTATAAGCAATTATAAATTTATCGCTAGAATCTTTAAATTCTATTAATGCATTTCTTATTTCTTCGGTTGTTGCCATTCCTGAAGGAAACCCATTTATTTCAAGATAAATACCTTTTATCTTATCATCTTTTGCGGCTTTATTTAGTTCTTTCAATATATCGTTTAAACCTACTTTACTATCTGATTTCATTGCTTGAATATTGAAGTTATCCATAGGATTATCTGAAACTCTATCAACAACACCATCGCTCAACGAAATTTTAAGAATAGAATTATCTTTTACTACTGTTGTTTTATCTTGCGATGATGAAACTATACTGCCAACAATTCCGAAGAATATTAATATTACTACTAATGAGGCTATTAAGAAGCCTATTATACTGGCAAAAGTGTACTTAAAAAAACTTTTCATTTTTATGAATTTTATTTGTTATGATTTTGAGACGAATATACTACTAAATAGTTACATAAAAAAGATGCGATCTAAAAAAAACCGCATCTTTATATTGTTGTAGAAATTTTATTTATTTATTAAAAACACCAATTTTTTCAAATTTGGCAATTCTGTTATTAAGTAATTCTTTTGGCTCAATATCAGATAAAAGTTTAATTTGCTTTTTTATGTGTGTTTTTACCGATGTATATGTTTTCTTAGGGCAAACATGAGCACCACCAAGAGGTTCTTTAATAATTGTATCAATTAAACCATTCTTTTTCATATCAGAAGAGGTTAGTTTAAGTGCTTCGGCAGCTGTTTGTTTATACTCCCAACTACGCCATAAAATTGTAGAACAGTTTTCAGGTGAAATTACTGAGTACCATGAGTTTTCAAGCATTGCAATATTATCGCCAATACCAATACCTAAGGCACCTCCTGATGCTCCCTCGCCAATAACAACACAAATAATAGGCACTTTAATTCTAAACATCTCGAACAAATTACGAGCAATAGCTTCGCCTTGTCCACGTTCTTCAGCCTCTAAGCCAGGAAATGCACCTGGAGTATCAATTAAAGTAACAATTGGCTTATTAAATTTCTCAGCCAATCGCATTAAGCGAAGTGCTTTTCTGTATCCTTCGGGATTTGCCATACCAAAATTACGAAACTGTCGCATTTTTGTATTTACTCCCTTTTGTTGACCAATAAACATTACTGTTTTTCCGTCAATATCTCCAAAACCACCAATCATAGCCTTATCGTCTTTTACACCTCTATCGCCGTGTAATTCAATAAAACTACCTTTAGTAATTGCTTCAATATAACTTAGAGTGTATGGTCGGTCAGGATGACGAGATAACTGAACTCGTTGCCAAGCTGTTAATCCTTCAGAAATTTCTTTTCTTTTATTGTCAATTTGAACTTGCAAGTCTTCCTTCGCCTTGCTCATATCAACATTACTTTCTTTTTCAACCTGCTCTACTTTATCTAATTGCTCAAGTAAAATACCTATTGGTTCTTCAAAATCTAGTAAATTCATTGTCAAAATTTATTTAAAAAAATAGCTTCGCAAGTTAAATATTATTTATTAGTTATTAAATATTATTTACTATTCTTTTGCGAAACACATAATTATTAACTCATAAATTATATTTTACCTAAACTTCACAAGTTAGGGTTATTATTATTAACGAATAAGAAAATGAAAAGGAGAAAGTGGTTTGAGTATATATTGCTAAATGGATTTAGTATAAATAATGGCACAATTTTTATTTCATTTTACGATAATGTATATTTATGACAAATTTAAGGTGTACATAAACCTGTTAGCTTTTCGGGAAATTATACGGATTTATTTTTTTCTTTTTTAGAGTTTAAAATTTTAATTATTATGATAGCACATTTATCAATTGGGACAAATATTGGAGATAAAAGGCAGAATCTAATTATTGCAATAGATATGCTTAACAAATTTTGTGGAACAATAATTAAACAGTCATCAATATACGAAACAAATGCTTGGGGTTTCGAAAGTTCCAACTCATTTTATAATATTGCAGTTGCTATTAACACAAATTTATCGCCTCAAAAACTATTAGATAAGCTGTTTTTTATTGAAAATGAGATAGGTAGAGAAAGACAAGGGGTAGGCTATTCTGACAGATTAATTGATATTGATATTATTTTTTATGATAATGAAACAATTACAACAGACAAGCTTCAAATACCACACCCATTGCTACAAGCACGTAATTTTGTATTGTATCCAATGTGCGAAATATGCCCTGAATTTACCCACTCAAAATTTAATAAAACGATAAAAGAATTGAAGGAAGCGTCTACAGATAACTCTATTATTAAAGTAGTTACAATAGTATAGTGGGTTATTGTAATTACCTATATTTAAAATCTGTATTATGCAACTATAATTTGCATATACTCAAAACCACATGCTTTTCGGATTTTCTACTTTTTCTTTTTATAATTGCATTCCCGAAAAATTATATGTTTTGAGTATATTTTAGGTAAAAATATTTTACAGTTTAAACATATCTAATAATTTTTGGTCAACCTCTGTTTCTAAAATTCCTTGGTCAATTAATATTTGGAAATAATCTTTTACTTTTTCAACAAGTTCGTCGCCATCTACGTAAGTGAAATTAACTCTGTTTAAGAAAAGTTCAACATTTTCTGGTGGCTGACGCATCATATCAAACGAAAGATTTGCAGAATCTGTTTTATTTTCATTTACCCACTTTATTGCCTCTTTAAGCTCGTCTAAAACTACTTGTGCAATTTCTGGATGATTACGTACAAACTCACCTTTGAATAATATTCCAGCATTTGGAAAGCTACCAAAACCATTGTTAATTTCGTTCCAAATTTTGTTGTAAGATATTACAGAAACTTGCTCGCCCATTTTTTCCATTGTTTTAATAGCATAGCTAACTTCAGGTTCTCGCAGAATAACGGTATCAGAAATTCCTCTAACAAAGTTCATTAAAATTTCTTCGGGGCGACCAAATGGCTCGCCATATTTAAACGAAAAGTCATTATAATTTAAACCTTTTGCCTCAATTACATATTTAGTAATTTTTGCAGGTGGAGCTTCAGCAAATAGTGGTGTTTCAATATCGTGACCTATTAAATCTTCAAGCTTTTCAGCTTTGTAGCCACGAGTTAAAATACTAAAGTTATCCCATACAAAAAGTGCAGGAACTTTTACATCGTTATCTTTTAATTTTGCTGATGTTATAACAGCAGAAAAACTAATATCGGCTTTTCCGTTTACAATCCAGCCAAGATGTTTTTCGGTTTCTTCCCAAACTTTAAGCTCTTTTATATTTACTGCTTTTCGTATTTTATCAGATTGTAAAAGTCGCATTATTACAGGATATGCTACAGGTGTTGCTGATTGTATTACTACATTTGGCTTTTCGCTATCATCTTTTTCGTCAGCATCGTGTTCTCTTATTTTTTTATGGAAAAAAACTTGAATTTCTTGCTCCGAAATTATTCTTGTATGATGCTCGTATCCCATTTCAGAAAGCATGTTTATTATAGGAATTGGCTCAAAACGCTGAACTAATCTAAAACCTTCGTCTTCGGCTGTATCATAAGCTTTTTTAATAATAATATCGAATGGGTCGGTAGTCATACGACGTACATCAAGTATCTCGAAGTCTTCCATACGGTCGTACCAATGTAAAATTCTTTCTGCTTTAGGATTGAATATTGAGATACGGTTTTCTCTAGCTTTTTCAATATTGTATTTAAACTCAAGACCTTCTACTGTTTTTAGTAGTGCGTAAGGCATTTCAATATCAATAATAACTATATTTTCCTGAGCTTTTAGTTCGTTAACTTTTTGTACTATTTCGGGTAAAGTATCTTCGTTTAAAATATAACGTTCGTTACTTTCTTCCCAAGTAATTTCTTCGCCTACAAAATTGTGCTCTTTTGCATTTGTTGAAATACATTCGGGAGCATTTTTAATAAGTTCTTCAGCAACTCCTAGATATTCGTTTATTGTATGTAAAATCTCACAAACCGATACTCCTGTTAGCTTTGCGGCATCTTTAAACGAAGCAAATCTAGCTAAAGTATTATATAATGCAGGTTTTTGAAGTTTTGCAAATTTAGGTGATAGTTTTACTAGAATTTCTTTTAAATCAGGATATTTGTCAAGTGTTTCTTTAATATTTGCACTTGATAAAATAGGCTTTATTGTAGTGTCAACTTTTTCTTCTTGTTTTGTTATTGCATCAACAGGACAAATATCTAATGCGGCATCACAACTTTTAATATTATCATCGGTTTTAGGTTGCATTTTTAAAAATGCTTTATTTCCGTTCATATCAAAATTATCTTTGGCAACATCTATACATGCCTGACAACCAATACATTCCTCAGTTACGTTATATTTTAAAGTTTTCATTTCTATAAGTTTATTTTACAATACAAAGTTAATCTATATATTTAGGTAGTTCAATACCTATATGTTGGTATTTTTCCATTTGGGTGTAATAAACAACGAATTTACCCCAATAAAAACCACATAAACAGGGTAAATTAAAAATAATATTGGTATCAAATATATTAAATTTTGTTTGTTATAATATTTACAATAAATAATTGAAGAAAAACTTTCGGCAACAAATTTAATTATTAAAAATAACAAAAATATATGGCTGAATCTAGGTTGAATTACTGTTAAAATAATACCCAGAATACTAAATAAATTAATTAATGTTGTAAATAAACCAACTGTAATTATAAATGGATTTTTAAACGAGCTTGATTTGCCAAACCATCGAATACGTTGGTTAAAGAAAGCCTTTATATTTTTTTCGGCATAAGTGTAAACTATTGCATTGTGCGATTTAATGAATCTAATTTTATTGGCATATTTTGTTTTTACTTTTTCAAGAAAAAACATGTCGTCGCCCGATGCTTTTTTATTTATACTTTCAACGAAAGTTGGAATTAAATCTTTGCTATATGCCAAATTAGCTCCGTTTGCCATTAGTGGTATATTTAATAGTGCTGAACCAGCAGTTATTCCTGCAATATTTGTAATTTCTAAGGACTGTAGTTTTTGAAAAATACTAGCCTCGTTTGTATAAATAACAGGAGCTATTGCAAGTTTAAAATTTGTTTTCTCATAATAATTGGCAAAAGTATTTATCCAGCTTTTGTTTAAAATTACATCGGCATCGGTATGTATTATAAGTTCGTTTTTGGCATATTTCAAACCGTATTTTAATGCCTGCTTTTTGCCTGAGTCTTCTTCAAGATTTAAAACTATAAATTTTTTGTCGTTTAATGTTTCGTTTTGTGCTATCTCCAAACTATTATCAGTCGAATTATCGTTTATTAATATGTATTTAACAAGCTCATTATTATAGTTTTGATTTTTTAAATCATTAATAAGATTTATAATGTTTTCTTTCTCATTTTTAAAAGCTACAATAACATTTACACTAATAACTGATTTTGTTTTTGATGCGTAATTTGCTTCAACAATAAATTGCCTAACCAAAACGCTTAGGAAAATTAAATACAATAATATGGCTAAAATAAATATCAAGATTATAAATTGTTTTTATTAATATATTTAAGTGCTTCCCTTGTGCTAAGTGGCTTTAAATTGGTTGTTTTTACAAATTGTTTTACTTCTTGAGGGAAGCATTTTGAATGTTCGCGAAGTGCCCAAGCTATAGCTTTTCTTATAAAAAACTCATCATCATCTTTTGTAATATAAATAAGCTCTTTTAGTAAATTAAAATCTGTTTGTTCCTTATACCTAAGTTGCGAAATAATTGCCGAACGTTTAAGCCAAAAATTATCAGAATTTATCCATTTTGTAATATACTTATTTTGTAATTTTTTATCATCTATAAATAATTTGCCTACTAAATTTGGAGCAATAAAATCAATAGTATCCCACCACGATTTTTTTTGTATTAACATTTCTAAAAAATCAATAATATTTGAATCTAATTTTTTAAGGCTTATATGTAATAAATTCATTGCAAAATATTGTAATTCACGCTCGTTAGAATTCCAAAAATTCGATACAATATATTCAATATCTTCAATAGAAGGATAGTTAATTTCTTTAATAATATTACCTTGTAATTTTCTTCTAAGAGGCGACTTTAACCCAAAAAATTTAAACTGATTTCGCATATATTTTTCCATTTGCAAAGCGTCAGCTTCTATAGCATTATTAGTAAAAGTAGAATTAACTTTTTTTATAAATATATCTTTGTCTATCATAAAAACTACAATAAAAATTGTTCTAAAGTTACAATTAATTATTTTTAGTTGCTAAAATTAGTTAGTTTTGTAATTAATGATAAAAGTAGAAGATATACAAAAAATTATTGATGTATTTAACGATAACTCAAGTTTCGATTTTGGTCAATATTCAGATAAATCGTTTAATAGACGAATTGAGAAAATATTAATGGACGAAAAATATTCAATTGATGGATTGGTTAAAAAAATATCGAATGACTCTTCTTATTTAAATTATATTAAAAATAAAATTACAGTTAATACTACCGAATTATTTCGTGATTCGGAAATGTGGATTTCGCTTGCCAAACCAATTAAAAAGTATATTAAAAATAAAAACAGATTAAATATTTGGCACGCTGGAGTTTCTTCAGGCGAGGAAATATACAGTATGCGTATTTATTTAGATGGTATTGGATATACAGGAAATGCCTTTTCAATTGGGACTGATATAAGTGATGTAATTCTTGAATCGGCAAAAAAAGCTATTTATAAAAATAATATTATTGCAAATTATATTGATAATTATAATTTAGTTAAAGATGGATTGTCTAAATCTGAAAATTTTAAAGACATTAAAAATTATATTATTAATAATGATAAAACAAATTTACTTGAAATTAAGCCTGAATATAAAAAAAATATTGATTTTCAGATATTGAATTTAATAAGTACAGATTATAATTTTGATAAAAAATTTGATATAATTATGTGTCGTAATGTGCTTATTTATTTTAATTTAGATTTGCAGAATAAGATTATAGATAGATTTCATAAACTATTAAATCATAATGGGTTGCTTGTTTTGGGAGCTCACGAAAGTATTATGCCTCCATTGTCTAATAAGTTTGATAACAATAATAATATCTATATTAAATTATAATATATACTCAAACCAAATAGCTTTTCTGGTTTTATTGGTATAATACACAAATAAATATGATGTGCCTCAGAGCAAGCATAAAACTATGGTTTTAACATTTGTAAATGCAAACTTATAAGCACATATGTTTTAAAAAATTTGCACTTACAATAGCGTGTTTTAGTTTAAGTGGCTTTATAACAATTTGTTATGCGTTTCGCAGCAGACCCTAAATAAGTTTTCTCGCCACACATACAAGTTATGTTTTTGGAATAATGTTTTTTTATACGCCCCAAAGGACGAAGAATTAAACCTAAACAGATACTGTGTTAAAAAAAATGAAACAAAATTACCGATATAAATCGTTTCGATTTTCCGTATTTTCCGTTAAAAATTATTTCCATAACTTGTGCTATGCAAAGATTTTTTGCCTTAAATACAAAAAATATATTCCAACTTATTTATCGGCAATTTTGAATCACATTTGGTATTAAAATCCAACTAAATTAATATTTTATTCTTCAGTAAATTTAATTACTTCAACAGGACAAGCTTCTGCTGCTTCTTTTATTTCTTCTTCGTTTCCTTCAAAAACAGCATCTTTTTTAACTTCAGACACATCATCTATTTCAAAAACTGCATCACAAGTGTCTTCACATAATCCACAAGATGTACACCCTTCTTCTACCCATACTTTTGTTATAGCCATTACATATATTTTATATTGTTATTAAATAATTTATGACAAAGATATGTTTTATTTATATTTAATCTAAATAAAAATTAACAATTTATGTTAAATACTTAATATTTAATGTCACTTTTCGTTTCTTAATGTTACTATATTGTAAAAAACTGGTTGAAAGTGGGTAAAAACAAAAAACAAATAGAATTTATGAAAATGTATGAAGAAATTCATGCATCGTTTGTAAGATATTGTAAAGCTAAATCTTATGGAATTATGGACTGCAAAGACTTAGTTAATGAAACTATTTTGCGTGCTTTTGAAGGTTTTGATAAATTAAAAAATAAAGACTCATTTTCTTCATATCTTTTCAATATTAGTTCGAACATTATAAAAAATGAACTTAGAAAAAAATACAGAAATAATAATAAAGTAATAATAAATAAAGAGTTACACGTAGAGAATAGTTCAATTCAAAAATTTGAAATTGACTTATTATATAGAGCCTTAGCAAAGTTACCAGATGAGCAAAAAGAAGCAATTATTTTGTTTGAGATAAGCGGATATTCAATAAAAGAAATTTCTGAGATACATAAAAGCTCTGTATCAGCAATAAAACAAAGGCTAAAGCGAGGTCGCGAAAAATTAGCTCTAATTTTAAATGTTTCTGAAATTGAGAAGGAAGAACTAAATGGTAAATCAAAAATATTAATTTCTTTATTTTTTTAATTATGGATAATAATATAAACAAATTAGATAAGTATTTTTTCATAGCAAGAAACGAGAAATTAAATATTTCAATTGCAGATATTAATAATATTATTAGTGAGCTAAAGCCTATTAATAATATAAAAATAGAAGGAACCTCATTTATAAACATAAAATATATAATTATGACTGGCACATTATTAACAACATTAGCTATAGGAATATTATTTTTTAATTCTACAAAAAAGGAGGTAACTAGCAATAATTTTATTAAAAAACCAGTAATTAATGATATAATATTTATTAAAGATAGCATTATTGAGGAGTCGGAAATAGCAGAAAACAATGAGGAAAATAACAATAAAACTGTGAATGTATTTTTTACTAAAAAGGACAAACAAAAAACGCAAAATATAGTCAAACAAAAGCTAGTTGTAGTTGACAGTGTAAGCAATAAAAATGAAATTATTGATAAAAAAATTGAGGAATTTAATTGCAAAATCGTTAAATCTGAAAAAGATGAAGATAAATTTATAAAACCTGAAACAGTTGTAAAAACAATACAAATGTACGATGAAATATGGGACTTTGACTTTAATAATATGACTTGGGCCAAAGTAAAATTAGATGACAAGTATGGTTTTATTGATACAAATGGAAAAGAAGTAGTTCCTTTAATATACGATGAAGTTTATGTGTTTAACAAATTTAAAACAGATTGGATGTTAGTAGAACAAGATAATAAACTAGGTTTTATTGATACAAATGGAAAAGAAGTAGTTCCATTAATATACGATGAAGTTTATGAGTT
>Ga0256827_10000748_pt1 | contig 20484 bp, 11 predicted proteins | sample CV84metaG_FD_185977 | JGI IMG/M metagenome (GOLD analysis project Ga0256827, IMG submission 185977) | Hydrothermal vent microbial communities from East Pacific Rise, Pacific Ocean - CV84 | ecosystem: Environmental > Aquatic > Marine > Hydrothermal vents | place: Pacific Ocean: East Pacific Rise... | reverse complement strand
GCTCAAAGCACCGGCCGGCTCAACAACAATAGCATCAAAATTGTACAATTCAAGAATTTTGGTACAAACCTTTCCTTCCGGAACAAGTATCATCTCGTCGATAACTTTCCGGCTGACCTCAAAAGTAGTATCCCCGACACGTTTGACGGCAGCACCGTCAACAAACTTATCGATCTCCGCCAATTCTACTACTTCTCCTTTTTCAAGCGATCGTTTCATTGCAGGAGCACCTTCCGGTTCAACTCCGATGATCTTTGTTTTAGGACTGATCTGCTTTATGTAACTGCCGACACCCGCAATTAGACCGCCTCCACCGACAGGAACGAAAATGTAATCGATAGGATCGGGGCCATCCTGAATGATCTCAAGACCGACAGTTGCCTGGCCTTCGATGATCTTAGGGTCATCAAACGGATGGATGAATGCCATTCCTGTTTTTTTACACTCTTCCATAGCTGAATTATATGCATCATCGTATGTATCACCTTGAAGGATGACCTCAACATGCTCTTTGCCAAACCACTTTGCCTGTTTGATCTTCTGGCTCGGTGTCGTTGTGGGCATGTAGATCTTACCATGTATGTTAAGCTTGCGGCATGAGTAAGCTACTCCCTGCGCATGGTTTCCGGCACTGGCACAAACGATCCCTTTTTCAAGTACTTCCCTGGGCAGACTTTTGATCTTGTTGTAGGCTCCGCGTATCTTGTACGACCTTACCATCTGCAAGTCTTCGCGCTTAAGCAGAATATTTGCTGAAAATTTTTCTGAGAGATTGTGATTTAAAGTGAGAGGTGTTCCGGTCTGTACATCCTCAATGGTTTTTTGCGCCTTAACGATGTCCCTGAGTTGAGGGAAATATTCTTTGTTTTGTTTTTCCGGTGCCATAGCAAAAGATTTAGTCAGCTAAAATTACCAAAAAACAGGACAAAGTGAAAGTTCTCGGCTAAAAAGAGGGAAACTCACGGCGTCACTCCAAGTGACACCGTGAGTGTAAACAACAAAAAACCGCAAAGAAGCATAGCCTCAATGCGGTTTTATAAAAATTTTCTTTTCGTTCTTCGACGATTGCTGCGATCTTGCTACGCTCAATCGCGACAATGTCTTTGAAGTCGGTTTTTCTGTAAATTTATTTTTTGTTGATGTAATCAACTATCCAGTCGCCAACTTCAGAAGTGCTAAAAGCTTTCCCTCCTTCGGCAATGTCTTCGGTAACAACCATTTCATCGATCGATTTTTCAACAGCCTCACGTATCAAGGCTCCTTCATCCATCATCTTAAAAGCATATTCAAACATCATGGCTGCCGAAAGAATTGTTGCGAGCGGGTTGGCAATGTTCTTGCCAGCTGCCTGCGGATACGAACCGTGGATAGGCTCAAACACTGAGGTATGAGTACCAACAGAAGCCGAAGGCAAAAGTCCGAGAGAACCTGTGATCACACTTGCCTCATCGGTAAGGATGTCGCCGAACATGTTCTCGGTTACAAGAACGTCGAAGCGCTTAGGGCCCTGTATCAACTGCATTGCAGCATTGTCAACGAACATGTACTCGACCTCGATATCGGGATAGTCAGGCTCCATCTGCTGGGCTACCTCACGCCACAAACGTGATGTAGCAAGTACGTTTGCCTTGTCAACCACAGTTAGTTTTTTGCGGCGGACTCCTGCATACTCAAATGCAAGTTTAAGTATACGCTCGATCTCGTCGCGAGAGTAGACACTACTGTCGTAAGCTGTGTTACCGTCCTCTGAGCGTCCCTGCGGCTTACCGAAATAGATACCGCCTGTAAGTTCCCTTACTGCCATGAAGTCTGCTCCGTCAACCAGCTCAGTTTTCAAAGGTGACTTGTGTACAAGCGACTTGAAAGTTGTCACCGGACGAAGGTTTGCGTACAATCCCAGTTTCTTGCGCATTGCAAGAAGCCCCTGCTCAGGACGAACCTTTGCATTGGGATCGTTATCAAATTTCGGGTCGCCGATAGCTCCGAAAAGCACAGCATCCGACTTCATACAGATCTCATGTGTCTCCTCAGGATAGGGATCTCCAACCTCATCTATGGCAATTGCCCCAACAAGGCCTTTAGTATAATTCACTTCGTGTCCGAATTTTTCTGCTACTGCATCTACGGCTCTTTTGGCCTGCTCTACGATCTCCGGCCCAATTCCGTCGCCCGGAAGTAATGCGATGTTAAGTTTCATGTTTTATTAAGATTAGTCCCCCTCTAATCCCCCCTAAAGGGGGGAAGAGAGAGTATTTTAGTTTATATTATTTTGTTTCTTTCCCCCTCTCCTCGAGGAGAGGGGGAGGAGTGTGAGTTATAACATTAACGAATATCCTTACAAGGGGGTGAAGCCCCTAATTCACCTTGTAAGTGTCATTCTCCATTATGTTCAACATCTTAACTGTTGCCTTGATAGCTGCCTCCGTCTGGTCGGCATCCAGTCCACGGGTTTTGAACTCTCGTCCGTCGCACTCCCATGTGATCACTGCCTCTACAAGGGCATTGGTCATACCTCCGGGAGGTATCGTAACAGAGTAATCGATAAGCGCCGGATGCGGCTTTTCAAGCTTTTCGTATATTTTCCAGAGTGCCTTCATGAAAGCGTCGTACTGTCCGTCACCCACTGACGAATCTTGATAAGTTTTGTTGTCGATCTGCAAGCTTAAAGTTGCAACAGGACGCAACCCGTGAGCAAGCGAGAGATAGTAGTTCTTCACCTTGATACGGTTGTCGATAGAGGTACTCCTCAACACATCGGAGATGATGTAAGGAAGATCCTCAGTTGTTACGCTCTCCTTTTTATCCCCAAGCTCGATAACACGCTGTGTTACCTTTTTCATCTCTTCTGGAGTAAGGGTGATCCCGAGCTCCTGAAGGTTCTTCAGAATGTTTGCCTTGCCCGATGTTTTACCGAGGGCATATTTACGTATTCGTCCGAAACGCTCGGGAAGAAGGTCGTTGTAGTAAAGATTGTCCTTGTTGTCTCCGTCGGCATGAACGCCGCTGCACTGTGTGAAAACATACTCCCCGATCAAAGGTTTGTTCGCGGGTATTCTGACACCTGATATAGTTTCAACAAGCTTGCTAAGCTTTGTCAGCTTCGATTCTTTGAGTTTGTTAGGTATCTTCAAATGGTCGTTCAAAATACCAAGCACACTGGCAAGAGGTGCGTTACCGGTACGCTCGCCCAATCCGTTTACCGTGGTGTGAACACCTTTGACCCCGTTACGTATCGCGGCAAAAACATTTGCCACTGCAAGGTCATAGTCGTTGTGCGCATGGAAATCGAAATGGAGATCGGGATATCTCTCAACCATTTGAGTAATGTACTCCTTGGTCTGAGCCGGATTTAAAATACCGAGAGTATCAGGAAGCATGAACCTCTTAATCTTAGTATCTTTCAGCTCATCCATCATGAAAAACACATACTCGGGTGACTGGATGATCCCGTTCGACCAGTCTTCAAGGTAAATGTTTACCTCGATATCCATCTCAGTAGCAATGTCGATAACATTTTTAATGTCGTCCACATGCTGCTCAGGTGTCTTGCGAAGCTGGTTCTTCACATGCTTAAGCGATCCTTTTGTGAGAAGGTTGATCACTTTCCCTCCTGCATCCTGTATCCATTTCAGGGAAACATCTCCGTCAACGAAGCCGAGAACTTCAACACGATCAAGGATGTCATTCTCCTTTGCCCATTCGGTAATTGCTTTTACGGCTTCAAACTCCCCCTCCGACACCCTTGCGGAAGCAACCTCTATACGGTCAACGTTCATCTCACCAAGCAGATACTGCGATATCGCGAGTTTCTCCGCTCTGTTAAAAGAGACTCCAGTCGTTTGTTCCCCGTCGCGAAGGGTGGTGTCCATTATTTCCATACTGTTCTTTTTTCTCTACGAGGATTAATGTTGCGGTGCGCTGCACCTTAATCCCGGAATTATCAACATATTCTACAAATATTACCGGTGCGCTGCACCTCTGAAGACTTAGCGGAAAGCCGCAAAATGTTTGTAGAAAGTTTGTTCTAAATTACTGAGGTGCATTGCACCCAAATATCTAAAGGGAATTCAATCCCTTGGTTTTCCTCACCCCCTGAATTAAGCAAACGTAAAGTCAAAAGTTTTCGTACCTCCCCCTCTTCTTGAGGAGAGGGGGTAGGGGGGTGAGGCAACAATTAATTAAATGAAGGAAGCTTCTTCTCGAACTCCTCTATCTCTTCTTTAATGTTCAACAGGTAATCGATATCGTCGAAACCGTTGAGCATACAATCTTTTTTGTAGCTGTTGATCTCGAAACTTTCGATGTCGCCTGTTGACTTCAAGGTGATGGTCTGTTTTTCAAGGTTGATCTCTATCTCTGTTTTAGGATCTTTCTCTACCTCTGCAAATATCTTTTGAAGGAACTCTTCAGAAACCTGAACCGGCAAAACCCCGTTGTTCAAGGCATTGTTCTTGAAGATATCGGCAAAGAAACTTGAAACAACGGCTTTCAGTCCGTAACCGTGTACAGCCCAGGCTGCATGCTCACGGCTCGATCCGCTTCCGAAGTTCTTTCCGGCAACAAGCACTGTGCTGCCCTTGAATTCGGGCTTGTTCAGCACAAAATCCTCTTTCGGGCTTCCGTCCTTGTTGTAACGCCAGTCGGCGAACAGATTGTCTCCGAAACCCTCTTTTGTAGTTGCTTTCAGAAAGCGGGCAGGGATGATCTGATCGGTATCCACATTCTCTATCGGCAGAGGTATCATTGTGGATGTTAATGTTGTGAATTTATCTATTGGCATAACCTAATTGATTTTCGAATTATGATTTTCGATATTGAATGACGAATTTCGAATTATGATTTACGATGTTAGTAATCTTTACATCCAACATCCCTATGTCTACAAAATGTTTCTCGGGTCGGTCAGCTTACCTGTAATGGCTGCAGCGGCAGCAGTAAGCGGACTTGCAAGCATTGTTCTTGCTCCCGGTCCCTGACGTCCTTCAAAGTTCCTGTTCGATGTTGAAACAGAATACTTTCCTGCGGGGATCTTATCCTCGTTCATGGCAAGACATGCCGAGCAACCCGGCTGGCGAAGCTCAAAACCTGCCTCCTCAAGAATGGCTTTTATACCCTCTTCCTCGGCCTGTTTCTCCACCTTGTGACTTCCCGGAACGATCCATGCAACAACGTCATCGGCTTTTTTGTGACCTTTCACAGCCTCGGCGAACATGCGAAGGTCTTCAATACGTCCGTTGGTACAGCTGCCTACGAATACGTAATCTATCTTTTTACCTTCAAGTTTCTCGCCGGGATTAAAGCCCATGTAATCGAGCGATTTCAGGAATGAATTTCTTGAAGCCTCATCGATATCTTCAATGGCAGGTATGTTTCCAACGATCTTTTCACCCATTCCCGGATTTGTTCCGTAGGTGATCATCGGCTCAATTTCATTTGCATCGAAAGTCAACTCTTTGTCGAATTCTGCGTCATCATCTGTCTTCAGGGTTTTCCAGTACTTAACTGCCTCATCCCATTTCTCACCTCTCGGAGCAAAGTCGCGTCCGTTAAGATATTCGATAGTTTTTTCGTCAGGAGCGATCATTCCGCCGCGTGCACCCATCTCGATACTCATGTTACAGATGGTCATTCGGGCTTCCATCGAAAGGCTGCGAATGGCAGAGCCTGCAAACTCGATGAAGTATCCTGTTCCGCCTCCGGTAGAGATCTTCGAGATAATGTAAAGGATAATGTCTTTAGAAGTAACACCTTTGTGAAGCTCTCCTTCGATGTTAATTCTCATCTTTTTAGGCTTAGGCTGCATGATGCACTGCGTAGCAAGCGTCATCTCAACCTCACTTGTTCCGATTCCGAAAGCAATACTTCCGAAAGCACCGTGTGTTGATGTATGGCTGTCGCCGCAAACAATGGTCATTCCCGGCTGGGTAAGTCCGAGCTCAGGCCCGATAACGTGAACTATACCGTTTAGTGGGTGGCCAAGACCGTACATTGTAATGCCGAACTCCTCACAGTTCTTCTTCAAAGTCTCGACCTGAATCCTCGAAAGCTCCTCTTTGATGGGTAGGTGCTGGTTCTTTGTCGGGATGTTGTGGTCGGGAGTGGCCAAAACCCTTTCGGGGTTGAATAGCTTGATCCCTCTTTTTCTCAATCCTTCAAAAGCCTGCGGACTGGTCACCTCGTGTATGTAGTGTCTTTCGATGAACAACACATCAGGCCCGCCATCGATAGACCTAACCACATGGCTGTCCCAAATTTTATCGAATAATGTTTTTCCTGCCATATTAAAATATTTAGCCCCCCTCTATCCCCCCTAAGGGGGGAAGATGAGGAAGTATTTGGTTATTCTTTTTCAAAAGTTTCCCGCTCAGTTCCTGCTTTGGGCAGGAAATAGAACGGGATATTTTTTATTCCTAATTGATCTTAGAAATTGCATCAAGGAAAGATTCAACAGAAGCAGTAACGATATCAACGTTAGCCGCAAATCCGTAGTAAGAAGTTCCTTTGTGTTCGATTTGAACATGAACTTTACCCTGATCGTCGCTGCCGCGGGTTATTGCCTGAATGAGAAACTCTTCGAGATGAACCTTGCGCTTCACAAGATTTTTAACAGCTGTGAACGCCGCATCGATAGGCCCGTTTCCGGAAGCTGTCTCTGTGAAAACATCACCGTTAAAATTCACTGAAACGGTAGCAGTAGGGATAGTTGATTTCCCGCTCAGAACCTGTAAGAATTCCAGTTTCAATGCATGGTCAACCCTTTGTTTTTCTGCTCCAACAAGAACCTCAAGGTCCTCGTCGGTGATGTCCTTTTTCTTATCGGCAAGATTGAGGAAGTTTTCGTAGATCTTGTTTAGCTCATCTCCTTCAACCTCGTATCCAAGTACATGCAAACGGTGCTTAAGTGCAGCACGCCCGCTACGGGCAGTAAGCACGATACTTGACTCACGAACTCCCACTTCAGCAGGATCGATGATCTCATAGTTCTCGCGATGCTTCAGCACTCCGTCCTGATGGATACCCGATGAGTGAGCAAAAGCGTTACGTCCCACGATAGCCTTGTTTGGCTGAACAGGCATACGCATAAGAGCGGAAACAAGCTTACTTGTCTTGATAATCTGCTTAGTATCGATATCTGTTTCGTAGTCAAGGTCATGGTGACTCCTGATGGCCATAACAACCTCTTCGAGAGAGGTGTTTCCTGCACGCTCACCCAGTCCGTTGATGGTTACCTCTACCTGACGGGCCCCGTTCATCACACCGGTAAGGGTGTTGGCAGTTGCCATACCAAGGTCATTATGACAGTGGGTTGAGATAACTGCCTTGTCGATGTTAGGAACATTGTTAACAAGGTAAGCTATCTTTGCACCATACTCGGTTGGCAAAGTGTAACCTGTTGTATCGGGAATGTTAACAACAGTGGCTCCTGCAGAGATAACTGCTTCAATCACTCTTGCGAGGTACTCATTCTCCGATCTTCCGGCATCTTCGGCATAGAACTCAACATCTTCAACGAAACGTTTCGCATACTTAACGGCTTCAACAGCACGCTCGATGATCTCGTCTTTGTTAGAGTTAAGTTTGTATTTAATGTGGTACGGAGATGTTCCAATACCGGTATGTATTCTTCCTTTTTTTGCAAACTTAAGGGCATCGGCAGCAACCTCAATGTCTTTCTTTACCGCACGGGTCAACGCGCAGATGGTAGGGTTTGAAACTGCCTTTGATATCTCAACCACGGAGTTGAAATCTCCCGGGCTCGAGATCGGAAATCCTGCTTCAATGACATCGACTCCAAGCTTTTCAAGCTGACGTGCAACCTCGATCTTCTCGATGGTATTCAACTGACATCCTGGAACCTGTTCACCGTCTCTTAATGTTGTATCAAAAATATAAACTCTATCGCTCATAGCTTTTTTTTTAAGCTGTTAGCCGTTGGCTGTTAGCTGTTAGCATCAGTTTGCTAAAAGCTAACAGCTATAGGCTAAAAGCTGAATTAGTTGTTTTCAGGACGTAATTTCCTTACCGCAGCACCTGCTCTCCACATCTCAGAATTGTGAAGCTCTTCAAGTTCTTTGTTCAAATGCTCGCGATAATCAGACTTACTGTTTGAGTCGATAGAACGTTGAGCCTCGTTTCCGATTGCTACCTCGTTGTAAAGCTCTTCGAAAACAGGTTTTGAAGCATCACGGAATTTCTTCCACCAGTCAAGAGCACCTCTTTGTGCAGTTGTTGAACAGTTAGCGTACATCCAGTCCATACCGTTCTCAGCGATAAGCGGCATAAGCGACTGAGTAAGCTCCTCAACAGTTTCGTTGAAAGCCTCGGAAGGAGTATGTCCGTGTGAACGAAGAACATCGTACTGAGCAGCAAAAATTCCCTGAATAGCACCCATCAGAGTTCCGCGCTCACCGGTAAGGTCACTGTAAACCTCTCTTTGGAAGGTTGTTTCGAAAAGGTAACCGGATCCAACACCAATACCAAGAGCGATAACACGATCCCATGCTTTACCGGTAGCATCCTGGAAAATTGCGTAACTAGAGTTCAGACCTCTTCCTTCAAGGAACATCCTGCGTAGACTTGTTCCCGACCCCTTAGGGGCAACAAGTATTACGTCAACATCTGCCGGGGGAATAATTCCTGTCCTCTCCTTGTAGGTGATGCCGAAACCGTGTGAAAAATAAAGTGCTTTACCCGGGGTCAGGTATTTCTTAACTGTAGGCCAAACTGCGATCTGACCTGCGTCGGAAAGGAGATATTGTATGATGGTACCTTTTTCAAGTGCTTCTTCGATAGGGAAAAGAGTTTCGCCCGGAACCCATCCGTCGGCAACTGCCTTGTCCCAAGTAGCACTCTCTTTTCTTTGTCCGATGATAACGTTAAATCCGTTGTCTTTAAGGTTCAATGCCTGTCCCGGCCCCTGTACTCCGTAACCGATAACAGCAATCGTTTCGTCTTTCAATGTTTCAAGAGCTTTCTCCAAAGGAAACTCATCTCTTGTTACTACATTTTCTTCTACTCCGCCAAAATTGATCTTAGCCATAATTTCTATAATTAAGTTTTGAATTATTGTTCTTTCGTACTATCTGCTTAAAAAAATCATGCAAAAATAGTGATTTTGTTTTAATCTTTTATAGTTTTTTCATTTTCAAGCTTATTGAGGTAATTTGCGAGCAGTTCCTTTTTCAGTTTTGTAACTGCAACCCTGCCCGAACGGGTGAATTGTGTTACCCCGAATTTGCTCAGTTCTTCAAACAGTTTCTGAGTCTCACTTTTGTGCCCGGTTTTCTCGATAACCGTGTATTCGCGCATAACCTCAAGGATGCGGGCATTGTGTTTTCTGATCAAACGCTCAACCTCATCACTGTCGAGGATAGCCTCTGTAGGCACTTTGTAAAGGGCTATCTCCTGATGAATCACCTCTTCGGATGTGAAAACAAAAGATTTTACCACATCAATGCGCTTGTCTAACTGTGTACGTACTTTGTCGATCTGCTCTTTGTCGGTGATAGCCACAATGGTGATCTTGTGAATGCCCGGGATGGCAGACTCTGAAGATGTAATGCTCTCGATGTTGACATTACGCCTCGTGAAAACCGTTGACACCTGGCTCAGCAGGCCGATATGGTTTTCGGAATATATTGAAATTGTGAATTCCTGTTTCATTGTTTTTGTGGTTTGCCCCCCTCACTCCCCCCTGAGGGGGGATGAAAGGGTATTGTATTTTGTTCAAAATTTATGTGATTGTAGTCTTTTTTGGTTTCCTCACCCCCTTAAAAGAACACCCGAAAAGACTTTAGTTTTTCGTCCTTCCCCCTCTCCACATGCCTGCCTGACGGTAGGCAGGGAGAGGGGGATCGAGGGGGTGAGGCTTCCCATTTTACTCCAGCCTCACATCGGAAACCGAGGCACCGGACGGAACCATTGGGAATACATTACCTTCTTTCTCAACGATCACCTCAATCAGGTATGGCCCGTCGGCCTCAACAAGGTTCTTAACTGCCTCATCAAGCTTCTCGCGGCTGTCAACCAGTTCCGACGGCATGTGGTAACCTTTGCAGATAGTCTGGAAATCAGGATTGATAAGCTCGGTCATGGCATAACGCTTGTCGAAGAAAAGCTCCTGCCACTGGCGTACCATGCCTAGGAAGCTGTTGTTAAGTAGTACCACTTTAACAGGTATGTTAGACTGAAAGATGGTCCCCAGTTCTTGAATAGTCATCTGGAAACCGCCGTCGCCCACAAACAACACAACAGGTCGATCGGGCTTACCCATCTTTGCACCTATGGCTGCGGGAAGACCGAATCCCATGGTCCCCAGTCCTCCTGAGGTAACCACACTCCTCGACTGCTTGAACTTAAAATATCTTGCAGCCATCATCTGGTGCTGCCCCACATCAGTAACCATGATGGCATCGTGCCCTAAAGCTTCAGATACCTTGTTGATAACCTCACCCATCAGTATCCCTTCAGTGTCAGGCTTGATCTGTTTATTGATTATTTTTTGTGTTTCTACATTTATCAGTGCCCTGAACTCCTTGATCCACTCTTCATGGTTGTTTTTCGATATCTTCTCAGTAATTCGCGGAAGTGTCTTTTTCACGTCACCGAGTATAGGCACGTCGGCATAAATATTCTTGTTCACCTCAGCCGGGTCGATGTCGAGGTGAATGATCTTGGCTTTTTTAGCATACTTGTCGAGATTACCGGTTACCCTGTCATCGAAACGCATTCCGATGGCAATGATCAGGTCGGCATCGTTTGTTTTAACATTGGGAGCATAATGCCCGTGCATCCCCGGCATCCCCATATTCAGTGGATGATCAGTAGGTACGGCAGAAATACCAAGCAAAGTAGCCGCGAAAGGGATATCTCCTTTTTCAATGAACTCAAGAACTTCCTTTTCTGCACCTCCAAGTATCACACCCTGGCCTACAAGAGCCATAGGTCTCTTTGCAAGATTTATCAAACGGGCAGCCTCGTCGATCTTACTGAGATCAGTTTGTGGCAGAGGCCGGTAGCTGCGAATGAAATCAATTTTTTTATATTCATACTCAAATTTGCCGAACTGGGCATCTTTGGTAATATCGAGAAGCACCGGTCCCGGTCGTCCCGACTTTGCAATGTAAAAAGCTTTTGCAATTGCTTCAGGGATCTCCTCTGCCCGCTTTATCTGATAATTCCACTTAGTAATAGGCTGAGTAATACCTACCACATCAACTTCCTGAAAGGCATCCGTTCCTAACAGCGAAGAACCTACCTGACCACTGATAACTACAAGAGGTGTAGAATCGATCATCGCATCGGCAATACCTGTAACGGCATTAGTCGCACCAGGGCCTGAAGTGACAATGCTTACCCCGACCCTGCCTGTTACGCGGGCATATCCCTGAGCAGCATGAAGAGCACCCTGCTCGTGGCGAGTAAGAATATGGTTGAGCTTGTCGTAATAATCGTGCAGAGCATCATACACAGGCATTATCGCCCCTCCGGGATATCCGAAAAGCACATCAACGCCTTCATTTATTAACGACAGGATAACGGCTTCAGAGCCTGTTATCATTTTCTTTTTTGTTTCATCCGTCGTTTCCATAAGTTTTTGTTTAGGGGCCCCCTCCCGGCCTTCCCCCGGAAGGGGAGGGGACTTTTGTATGTGTTTTTATTTTGTGTTTCTTTTCTTATACCTATCCTGATTTCGCTTTACCCCTCCTGTCCCCTGTTTACCCCCTAACCCCCTATAGGGGGAATTCACTTCAACTTCCCCTTTAGGGGATTGAGGGGTAAACCGTTTTAGATTCCTCACCCCCTCGATCCCCCTCTCCACATGGAGAGGGGGAAGGATGATAAAATATTAGTTTTACGAAAACCCTTTGGAAAGGGGTGAGACTAATCGATCAACCTCACTGCTCCTTTGTCTGCCGAGCTTACAAGGCTGGCATAGGCTTTAAGTGATTTTGAAATATTTCGTTCGCGTGCTTTCGGCTTAAATGCCATATCGCCTCTTGCGATCTCTTCCTGACGCCTCTCTTCGATCTCTTCGTCCGATAACACAAGTTCGATAGTCCTGTTTGGAATATCAATTCTGATCTCATCTCCGGTTCTTACAACAGCAATATTCCCGCCTGCTGCTGCTTCAGGAGATACGTGTCCGATTGACAATCCTGATGTTCCCCCCGAAAAACGACCGTCGGTCAGCAGGGCACAATCCTTGCCAAGCTTACGTGATTTCAGATAGGAAGTGGGATAAAGCATCTCCTGCATTCCGGGGCCTCCTTTGGGGCCTTCGTAGCGGATGATTACCACATCTCCGGCTTCAACCTCTCCGGAAAGGATACCCTCGATAGAATCCTCCTGAGATTCGTAAACCTTTGCTTTACCTGTAAATTTATGAATTGACTCGTCAACGCCGGCAGTTTTTACGATACATCCGTCCTGGGCAATGTTGCCAAACAATACGGCTAAACCACCATCGTTGGAGTAAGCATTTTGAGTATTACGGATACAACCCTTCTCTCTGTCAGCATCAAGTTCTTTGTAAACAGACTTTTGCGAGCCGAGTTTAAGGTTTTTAACCCCGGCAGGGGCACTTCGGTAAATATCTTTAACATCATCGGAACAGAAAGAACCCATGATATCGTGAGTGTTAATAACTTCTTCGAGCGAAGTGGCATCAACCCGAGGAACAGAAGTATCGATCAATCCTGCACGGTTAAGTTCGCTAAGGATACCAATGATTCCTCCGGCACGGTTAACATCTTCGATGTGGTAATGTGAGTTAGGAGCCACTTTACATAACACCGGTGTTCTACGAGACAGTTCATCTATATCTTTCATTGTAAAATCGACACCTGCTTCATGAGCAACTGCAAGAATGTGCAGAACTGTGTTTGTTGACCCTCCCATGGCGATGTCAAGCGTCATTGCATTTTTGAAAGTTTCTTTGGTTGCAATGGAGCGTGGCAACACCGACTCGTCGCCTTCGAAATAATATTTTTTAGTAATCTCAACTATCGTTTCGGCTGCTTTCTCAAATAGTTTTGTACGGTTAACGTGAGTGGCCACGATAGTTCCGTTTCCGGGCAAAGCCAATCCGAGAGCTTCATTAAGACAGTTCATGGAGTTAGCAGTGAACATGCCCGAACATGACCCGCAGGTAGGACAAGCATTCTTCTCTATTTCGTAAACATCCTCATCAGAAACCGTATCATCGGCAGCTACTACCATAGCATCCACAAGGTCAAGGGCCCTTCCCAAGGCTTTACCTGCTTCCATCGGACCGCCTGAAACAAAAACCGTAGGAATGTTCATACGCATTGAGGCCATCAGCATACCGGGAGTTATCTTGTCGCAGTTACTGATGCAGATCATTGCATCGGCCATGTGTGCATTTACAACATACTCCACACTGTCGGCAATAATGTCGCGCGAAGGCAGGGAATAAAGCATTCCATCATGCCCCATGGCAATACCGTCGTCAATGGCAATGGTGTTGAATTCGGCAGCAAAAAAGCCGTGTGCCTCTATTGCTTTTTTAATATCCTGACCTATGTTATGCAGATGAACGTGCCCGGGAACGAACTGCGAAAAAGAGTTCACTATGGCAATCACCGGTTTGCTGAAATGGTTTTCTTTCATTCCGTTGGCACGCCAAAGGCTTCTTGCCCCGGCCATCAGCCTGCCTTGCGTAGTTGTTGCACTTCTGAGTTGTATTTTCATTTTAATGCTAATTTAAAATAAAAAAGCCTTTCCCGTTTTATGGTGAGAAAGGCTTTTAAAAATATTTTATTCTATTACCGGTACACCATTCTCACCTCTTTGATTCTATCACGAGAATAAAAATATTGAGTATGTGTAGCAGGTAATTAATCATGCTTTTTAAAATTTAGTTAGCAAAGGTATAGGTATAATTGAAAAATCCAAAAAATCAGTTATAAAAAGTCTGTTTTACCGGGGGTATTTCCTGAAAAAGTATTGTATCCTCTTTTATTGTCTAAATAGTATTTGTAAAAAATGCTATTTTTTAGTGAAGATCAAAATTGTTTAATCTTATCGACATTTTCCCGTTCTTCTCTTTGTTTCAAACAGGAAAGGCCATTGAGCTCAAATGCCTAATAAAGACATTATTGCGATTAAAGTGTAAACAAAATTTCAGCAATTGTCAAGATGCGAAAATAAATGAGATGAAATAAGGCGTCAGTTTTCATAGTGGCTTTTAATATTTTATGATGAATTATGTTTGCATTTTATATTCCGAAACAATGTTTGCCCCCGGTATTGCCTTCTTCATCATCCTTTTTAGTCAAACAAATAAAGTAAAATAGGCATTAGTGAACACGGCATAGCGTTTTTTTAACTATTTTTAACTGCTCGAATCTATATTCAATATGATAGCAGTATATGTGCGATATACCAGGATAATTTTGTTAGCACTGACATTTCAGTTCTTAAACGGCAATGCAGTTTTACCGATAGAAAAGGAAAAGCTGTTAAGTTATACCGTTAACGACGGCTTACCGCGAAACATGGTAACATGTTTTATTAAGGATAAATACGGTTACGGCTGGGTAGGTACAAGAAACGGGCTGGCAAGATTTGACGGCTATACTTTTTTTCAGTACGACACTTTGAAAGGATTGTTTATCGAAAACCTCCTCATCGACAACAAAAATGACCTTTGGATAGCATCTAACAACGGAATTTACAAATACAACAGATTAACCGACAATTTTCGTCTGACAGTAAAAGGTTATACCCACGACGCATCTTTTTACAACGATACCATATATTTCCTTTTAGGGAGGAGCCTGATGAAACTTACAAGAGGGAATAGTGCTGAAGCAGAAAACAAGATCCTCGCTAATGCTTATGTTGTGAACCGGAACGGCATCTGGTACAGCCCAGGAGCAGGAGGGGTAAAGCTTTACGGAAAAGACCTGCATTTTCTGGACGGAAGATCGGTTTCATTCATGAAACAAACAGAGTCCGGCATTTTCATCGGATGCAACAACGGACAGCTTTTCTTAAAAGATGCGGAAAATAATATCACAAGAATAGAGATAAACAATCATCACAAGGTCTTTGATGTAGAACGTGTTAAGGATGAATACTGGATAGCCACCGACGGTAACGGTATTCTGGTGATAGACAAAGATCTGAACTTTAAAAAGCACATTTACAACAAAGTTGACAACATCTCGATCCTGCCAAGTAACAGCATCTACGATATTTTTGTATCGGGCGACAAAGTGATATGGATATGCTCTTTCGGAGCAGGACTTGCCTGTTTGCTGCCTGAGAACATGCCTTTCCTGAATATCACACCGAGAACAGGAGAGCCAAACTCTCTTGTGGCCAAGGAAGGCTATGCCATTTTTATTGACAAGGACAAATATCTTCTTGGAACCAATTACGGTTTTTCGGAATGGGATATAAAAAAGAACAGATTTAAAAACTATTGTGTCAACAAACTCACATCGGAGCTGAAAGGCACAAAGGTACGCTCGATAACCAAAGACAGGAAGAACAATTATTGGATAGCTACATACGACGGTCTGCTCGGCAAATACACTCCGCATTTCAAACTGTTAAAAACGTATCACCCTTTAACCAAAACCCCGGAAGAGATACAGGCAATAGTCCAGGTTTTTAACATCGACAAAGAAAATATGCTTCTCTCGTCATTCACTGGTGGCAAAGGGCTGACCCTTTTCAATACCTCTTCGGGCAAAGTATATGACATTTCTTCGGGTAAACAAAAATTAAAACGTCGCTTTTGGCAGGTTTCTTCTATCCGGAAAAACCAATCAGGACAGATCGTCGTTCTGATCAACAGGTTAGGTTTGTACCAATACATCCCTAAAAAAAATCAGATATACAACCTGACACCGGAAATAAATGAAAAGCTGAATATGGTACTGAACGACTTTTACCATGACAAGCAGGGCAATTACTGGATAGCGACCAAAACCAACGGATTGCTGAAAATATCGCCCAATGGAGAGATATTGAAAAAATGGGCACACAAAGACGGCCTGCCGACCAACACTGTTTTAAGAATAGAATCGCTCGATGATCATTTTCTGTGGTTAAGTACGATTGACGGCTTGTGCAGACTTGACATGAAAACTGAAAGACTACAGATATTTGATTCCAGGCACGGGTTGAGCACTAATGAGTTTTCACCCAGATCGTCACTTAAAACCCCCGACAACAAAATAATTTTCGGTTGTTCTGAAGGGTTTGTCATTGTTGATCCGGCAAAAGTCATCGTTGATACCAGCAAAACCAAAGTGATAATTTCTGACATCATTTTTCAGAATAAAAGCATAAAAAATCTTTCAGACGAGCAATACCTTACAAAACCTCTTGAAGAAACAGGCAAGATCGTCCTGCCTTTTAAACGGAACTCTTTTACTATTAAGTTTTTCACAAACGATAACAATTTACCGAAGTACAACAATTTTGCATACCGGTTAAAAGGCCTTGAAGACAACTGGATATATCTTGGCGAAGCAAACCACACTACTTATACCAACCTGTCGCCCGGGGAATATGTTTTTGAGGTAAAAAGCACAAATAAAAGTAATGTCTGGAACGATAATCCTACAAAATTAACAATCAAGATACTTCCTCCTTGGTATCTTACATGGTGGGCTTTTATACTTTATGCTTTAGCCTTTCTTGCTGCAATATTTATGATATTCAGATACTACAAAAAGCGCCTTCACTGGAGGATGGAGCTGAACCTTGCAAGATTTAAAGCAAAGCAGGAACATGAACTGACAGAAAAAAAGTTGACTTTCTTTACTAATATCTCACACGACCTTAAAACTGCCGCAACACTGATTTCTGCTCCTGTCAACGACCTTCTTGAAAAAGAAAGATGCACCGAGGATCAGAAGAAAAAACTTTTGGTGGTAAAACGAAATGCCGAACGTTTGTACAAACTGAATGTCGATCTGTTGGAGTTTCGTAAGATCACCCAAAACCAGCTTCCGTTAAAAGTAAAAGAAACGGACCTGGCACCTGTTATCCGAAACATTTTCGAAGCTTACAACGAACAATGCAGAAAAAAAAGGATCAGCTACACTTTAAATTACAGTGTTGATGGGCCTGTATGGACAGACCCTAAAAAAATTGAAAAAATATTATGGAACCTGATATCAAATGCCGTAAAGTACACGAGAAAGGGAGGCTCGGTTACTGTCAGCGTTTCAGACTTTGAAACCAACGACGGGAAACACATCAAAATGGAAGTTTCTGATACAGGAATAGGAATATCTAAAGATTCGCTGAATAAAATATTCGACAGGTTTTATCAGGTTGGTAAAAGTGAAACATCCCTTTTCGGAGGGGTGGGTATCGGCCTGTACATAGTTAAAGAACTGACAACCTTGCATCACGGAAAAGTAAAAGTTGAATCGGAGAAGAACAAAGGGAGTAAATTTTCGATAGTAATACCTGTTGATAAAAGTTACTTTAGCAAGGATGAAATTGCTGCTGACGAAGAGATACAGGCAGCGGATGAACCTAAATTTAATGTAACTATTTCTGAGACCGGGAATGCCAAGACACTTGAAAAAAACAAAAGGTACAACAGACAGAAAATAGTTATCGTAGAGGATAACCCCGAAATGCGGTCGTACCTGTACGAACACTTTGGTGCCGACAATTCGGTTTATGCCGCCGAAAACGGGAAGCAAGGCTTATCCCTCATCCTCAGCAAGGAACCTGATATTGTTATCTCGGATGTTAAAATGCCGGAAATGACGGGCTATGAATTGTGCGACAAGCTGAAAAATGACTTCAACACATCGCATATTCCGGTAATCTTGCTTACCGGAAATACCTCTTTGGACGACAAGTTAAAAGGGATGTATGCCGGTGCCGACAGCTACATTACCAAACCTTTTGAGATCAAGTATCTTGATGCCGTCGTACAGTCGATACTGCTTAACAGGCAGAAACTCCGTGAGAAATTCCTGCGTCTCGAACCCGTTAAAGAAGAAAAAGAAAAAATATCGAAAAAAGATATTGAGTTCATTAATTTACTGAAAGAATTTTTAATCGATAATATTTCTGAACAAGACCTGAACATCGAATTTTTGGTAAATCACTTTGCCATGAGCCGTTCAAAACTAAACAGAAAAATAAAATCGTTGACAGGGATGACCCCGAACAATTACATAAAAACCCTGAGGCTGAAAAAAGCTTACGATCTACTGCGTGAAAAAGATAGCCGGGTTTCGGATGTTGCCTATCAAACCGGATTCAGCGATCCAAATTACTTCACCATCTGTTTCAAAAAAGAGTTCGGAGAGAACCCCTCTCAGGTGTCTTGAAACATTCGCCTGCTTTTCCCTGAAATAATTAAAAACAACAATCCTGTTTTCTGCCTGCTGATGCACATCATTCTTAATTGAAAAAACAGGACATTAGCAATTATCCTTATGACGCAATTTTAAAGATTTTAAACACATTTTTACAGTATTGAAGAGTCGTATAGTTCATAACTTTATACTAATCATTAACCAAACTATACGACTATGAAAAAAAATTTACTCTTTACGTTTTTATTTTCTATTGCATTGATGACAAATGCACAAGAATGGAATTTTACTAATTCAGATGACGGGTGGAACAGTACCGTACGTGCAGCAACATCGACATACCCCGAATTTTTAAGTGTTAAGTTTACATCTACCGCCTCTACAGCACAGTTGGGGAATTTTGATTGCAATATTAATACTCAGGATGTTCATATTATTGCTGTTACATTAAAAAATCCTTCAGAGAAACCTACTTATTTAAAAATAGGTGCCTTAAACAGAGCCGTTGATCCTAAAAATGCTGTGTATGTTTCGTATGACATATCAGGATTCGACACCGATTTTAAAACCTATTATTTCGACATGACCAATAAAAAATGGAAAGACGAAATAGATTCGCTTAAATTAATTTTTGGTAATGTAAACCAAGATGACTCTCTTTTGATCGACAAAATAGAACTACTATCCGATATACCTACTACCGAAAAACATATTTTTGAATTCAACACCCTTCGTGATAACGAATACTGGGATGGTGAAAATGTAACTATTAATAGTGTTGAAAATGGATTGTTAACAGTTTCTCCCACAGCTAACAAATTTGCAAAACTCAGAAACATGAATTATCATGTTGATGCAAATAGTTATAATTCTTTACGTATCGTTATGAAAAATAACTCAACAGATGACGATTCTTTAACTTTTGTTTCTTCGGGAGGAACCATTACTTTTCCCATTACAACAAGCGATGCCGGATTAAAAACCTACGAAATTTATTTGGGAGATCTATCCGGTTGGACAGGTAATGTTAGTAACATCTTCTTTAAGTTTAACAGAGGTGACGGCAAATCATCAGGCACAGGCTCATTTGAAATAGATAAAATTGAGTTTTTCGCTGCTTCTGTTTTGAAGGTAAAAAAACACACAGCATATCACCTCACTTTAGCCCCAAACCCTTCTCACGGCCTTTTCCGTATCGATAGTGAAAAACCGTTAGCAGGCTACTACGTTTACAGTACAACCGGCCAGGTTGTAAAGCAGGAAACAGCAGCAGGAAGTTTAACAACAACTGTTGATATTTCAGGAGCAAACAATGGAGTATACTTTATAAAAGTTATGTACAAATCAGGTGAAACCCGGGTTGTACAAGCTGTTAAAAGATAATTTTTCGTAAGCTTTCAAACGAAAAGGGGCTGTAAGTACTAATGCAGCCTCTTTTTTATTTCTTTACTGCTATCCTCTCTCCCATCTCAACACTTGTTTCAAGGTTCTTTGATGAGTTCTTCACCAGATCATCGTCAACAACGACCTCTCCCTTTTCAAAAAGCAGAACAACAGTAGAGCCTCCGAACTTGAAGTAGCCTTTTTCTTCTCCCCTTTTTACACTGTCCGATGTGTAAGTGTCGATAATGCTTCCAACCATCGTTGCCCCGACCTCACACATCACAACATCGCCAAACTCCTTTGTGTCGATCACAGTGTACTCACGTTTGTTCATGCAGAATATCTCTGCGATCTTCCGCAGTGCCAAAGGAGAAACTGAGTAGTAATCTCCCTCTATCTTTTTCTTTTTAACGATCTTACCGTCAACAGGGAAATGATACCTGTGGTAGTCGGGCGGGGCAAGACGGATAATTGCCATGACCCCGTCGGTGTAGTTTGAGGCAAGAAGGCTGTCCTGCAGGAATTCATAGATGTTGAAACTGTAGCCTTTCACATAAAAATCCTTTTTGCCGATATTCTCAAAAACAAAGATCTTTCCGTCAGCAGGAGATACAACGACCAAGGAATCTGCATTTACAGGTCTTGCGTCGGGTTTCAGCTTTCGGGTGAAAAAGTCGTTGAAAGAATCGAAATGCTTCTTTTGGACTATCGACATGTCAATGCCGTACTTTTTAACGAACGGCTCAACCTTTTCAGCACTCGAAGACTTATCCAT
>Ga0256827_10000747_pt1 | contig 20493 bp, 13 predicted proteins | sample CV84metaG_FD_185977 | JGI IMG/M metagenome (GOLD analysis project Ga0256827, IMG submission 185977) | Hydrothermal vent microbial communities from East Pacific Rise, Pacific Ocean - CV84 | ecosystem: Environmental > Aquatic > Marine > Hydrothermal vents | place: Pacific Ocean: East Pacific Rise... | reverse complement strand
ATGACAAAATCATTTGGGTTTTCAGCTAAACTTAAACCCGAAGTTGTCATACTAAACGCAGTGAAGTATCTCCGTTCATCGGTTGGTTATTCGATTCACTTTCTGAATATCCAACAGACGAACAAGGAATTTCCAATATCCAACAGCTATTACCTTAAAACAGCACCGAACTGCTTCTCATAAATATACTGAATTTTATTCATTATTTTATCGATTTGCTTATCGGTAAGAGTTTTGTCTGCATCTTGCAAAATAAAACTTAATGCATACGATTTTTTGCCTTGCTCTATTTTATCTCCTTTGTAGAAATCGAATAAATCAACTCGTTTCATTAATTTTTTATCGGCCTTAAGTGCTGCTTGCTTTAACTCTGCAAATGTTACTTTCTCGTCTAACAGCAGTGATAAATCTCTACGAACCTCAGGGTGTTTTGATAAAGTTGTGAACTCAAATTTAAGTTTCTTTACAGCTTCAATAATATTATCCCAATTAAAATCGGCATAGAATACATTAAAATTAATATCGAACTGTTTTAAAAGTTTTGGGTCAATCATTCCAAGTTGAACAAGGTCTGTATTGAAATACGATTTTAACAATCCTTCAACAAAAATATCGTTACTTAAAAATGTACTTTTAATCTTATCAATATCGAAACCAAGACGCATTAAAACCAACTCAACATAAGCCTTCAAGTGAAAAAAATCAGCTTCATTTTTATCCGATTTCCAATGCTCATCATCGTGATAACCAGAAAGTACAAGTGATAAATGCTTTTCTTCGTAAAACTTGTCGATAGGATTGTTTCCTTCGGCAGTTTTTAGTTTGTATGTGTTTCCAAACTCAAATAATTTGATGTCGGAATTTTTACGGTTTGAGTTATAAATAACCGCCTCTAACGAACCAAATAACAATGTTTGACGCATTGCATTTAAGTCTTGACTTAGCGGATTTAATATTTTTACTGTATCGTCCTCTTTGTACGATTCCTTGTTTTGGTAATAATCAGCTTTTGTAAGCGAGTTTGCCATCATTTCGCTAAAACCGTTACTACTCAACATATCAGAAATTAAATTCTGTATTTTTTCTTTATCTGGTTTTTGAACATAGGATAATGTAGAATTTACCTTTTCGGCAATTTTAACATTATTATATCCGTAAACTCTTAATATTTCTTCAATTACATCAGCCTCGCGAGTTACATCAACACGATATGTAGGAATTTTTAATTTTAGTTCCTCATCGGTTTGCTCAACAATTTTAATTTCTAAGGACTCTAAAATTTTAACAACTTGCTCTTTTGGAATTTCTTCGCCAATTAAACGAGTAATATTGCTAAAACCAACAGTTACATCAAAATCTTCAATTTTGTTTGGATAAATATCAACAATATCAGACGAAATTTTACCACCTGCAAGCTCCTTAATTAAAAGTGCCGCACGTTTTAGCGGATAAATTGTATAATTTGGGTCTGTTCCACGCTCAAAACGGAACGAGCTATCGGTGTTTAATCCGTGACGTTTTGCAGTTTTACGCACAAAAACTGAATCGAAATATGCACTCTCTAAGAAAATATTTTTTGTTGTATCACTTACGCCTGAATCTGCACCACCAAATACTCCTGCAATACACATTGGCTCGTTATCGTTGCAAATCATTAAATCGTTTGCCGATAATTCTCGCTCCTCATCATCAAGAGTTTTGAATTTTGTTTTTTCGGCAACAGTATTTACTACAACTTTTTTGCTTGTAATTTTATCGGCATCGAAAGCGTGCAAAGGCTGACCTGTTTCGTGCAATACATAATTTGTAATATCAACAATATTATTTATCGGATTTAAACCAATTGCTTTTAATCTGTTCTGTAACCACTCTGGCGATTCTTTTATTTCAACACCTGTAATTGAAACTCCAGAATAACGCTTACAAGCCTCAGCTTTTGCAATATCAACGGTTATCTCTAAATCGTTATTATCAACTTTAAAATCGTCAACCGAAGGAATATTTAATTTAAAATCTTCGCCACGCGATTTAAAATAAGCAGCTAAATCTCTTACACAACCATAGTGCGATGCACCATCAACACGGTTTGGTGTTAAATCTACTTCAAAAACTGTATCGTTTTCAATATTATAGTATTCGGCAGCATTTATTCCTATTTTGGTATTTTGTGGTAATTCAATAATTCCATCGTGCGATGTACCAACACCAATTTCGTCTTCGGCACAAATCATACCTTCGGAAACACTACCACGGATTTTCGATTTTTTAATTTTAAATTCGTTATCGCCATCATATAAAACTGTGCCAACAGTTGCCACAACAACTTTTTGACCTGCTGCTACATTTGGTGCTCCACAAACAATATCAAGTAACCGCTCACCACCAACATCGACAGTTGTAACGCTTAGTTTATCAGCATTTGGGTGTTTTTCGCAAGTTTTAACTTCGCCAATAATCAATCCTTTAAGTCCACCTTTTACAGATTCGCGTTCTTCAATCCCACCAATTTCAAGACCTAAATCGGTTAAAATTTCAGCCAATTTAATTGGTTCTAAATCAATGTTTACAAAATCTTTTAGCCAGCTATATGATATGTTCATAATCGAATTTTTTAATAATTTGCAAAGATATATATTTGTTTATAGTTATTGAAGTTTTATGTATTGAACTTCAGGGCAAACTCATACTTTTATATATTTTACAAACGAAAATACTTCGCTTTGCTCAGTATAATAGCTTTTGATTTAAATTTTGTGATAATCCAAAATGATTTTGTCATTCTAAACATAGTGAAGAACGGCGAATCCATGTACGAAGTATATCTATAATACAATCTCAAAACAGATTAAAAAACAAATCTATAAACTAACTTAACAACAGCATCAGTAGTTTGCGGACTTAAATAATCTATTTGTTTAATAGGTTCAACATACCCAATATTATATACAAAATATAAATCTGAGCCAATTCTAGGAATCCAATGTAACCGAATATTATATATCATTATTTGATCTAAATCGTTATATTGAGAAAATAACGACACGTTTAATTCTGTTGTAAAAGCATAATTCAAATAAAGAGCAATTTCATTAGTTGTAATATTTTCGGTAGGAAACTTAACATAATTTACTGTATAATTACCATTAATATTAAAATGCTTATTAATATTCAAACCTAATTCACTTTCAAATGTTTGTATTTCACCTGTATAAAAGTCGCCCCAATTATATTGCAAAGCTACCCATACTCTGCGAGCATTGTATGTCTCAAATTGCACCTCATATTTATACATCATATATTTACCTGTCTGAATTGAAATTTCATCAGTAATATCGAAAGGGACATCAATACGATCATAATTTTGTATCAAATTAAATTCAAAACGGTCACCCGATTTTAAAATTGCACCAATAGGTCTTGTTTCATTTGAAAAACTTTCCAATTCTCCTGTAGTATGTGTAAAATATGAAGAGAAGCCCCACGGCTTTATAATTAAACGTTTAATACCATATTTAGTAAAAACACGAGGAGCTAATCTAAAATACCAAGTATACGAATCGTAATTTGTTCGCCTTATATATCCCAATTCAGGATTAAAATTCTCCTGCATACTTCCAACAGCCATAAAATTATCAATAAAATCATTTGGATAATCGGCATAAACTCTATACGTATATGAATTATCTGAATAAGTAAAGTTATCGGTACTTGTTGTAAGTATAGCACCAACAAGTAAATTCTTATTATTCAAAAATTCTGATGTTTGATAAGCTCCGTCAATACCAATTACTTGATTTGATTTATTATTATTAATTTTATTTGTAATAATACCGCCAATATATGATTGTTTACCAATATCGTGTTTGTAGCGAAAAACAGTATTATTTGTAGTAGGAATAGTATCTAATTTACCTTCTTGAATATTTAAAAAGCCAATATTATGCCTCCCTACTTTACCAAAAACTCTAGCACCTGCAATTATTGGCATTTGCCGTCCATTTTCAATACCTATTTCGCGAGTGTAAAAAGCTGAGTTGCGGTCGCCTAAATAGTAATTAAACATATCGTAGCCCTCTAAAAAAAACTGCCTTTTTTCGGGATAATATACACTAAATCGTGATAAATTAACAGGGATACGATCAGCTTCAACCTGTGCAAAATCTGTAAAAGTTGTCAAATTCAATTTTAGAGTAGGTGATAAGCTCACATTTAAATCTGCACCTACTTTAAAAGGATAATCACTAGTTTTATCCTTACTATACTGCCATCCTGCCAAAGCATAAGGCTTAAATTCAAACTTTTTAGCATAAGCAATATTTGTTATTGCACTTAATTTACCTGCTTTATTTACAGAAAAAATACTATTATCTCTTGACCACCCTTGCCATAGAGCTTGCTCATTTTTAGATACTATATCGCGTTCAAAATTTATAGCCCAATTTAATATGCTATCGCTTTTAAATTGCAATGTACTGAAAGGGATATAAATTTCGGCAAACCAACCTTTGTCTGTTCTGGTAGTTTTTGCGTCCCATATTCCATTCCAATCTGGGTTACCATCTTCACCTCCATAAACTTGCACATCGGCTCTTGCACCATTAGGGTTAATCACAAATAAATAGCCTGTACGGTTATCGTTATATGGACTAATTATTACTTGGAAATTATCATCTGTTTCGTAATCAAAATCACGATTCATATTTTTTGCAACAATTTTTGTTACATCAGATTGGTAACACCATACGCCTATATACATTGTATTTTTGTTATACAAAACAGCAACTTCAGTACGTTCGGTAATGGGTTCGCCAAAATTTAAGTCTCGTTGAGTAAAATTATTTATGTGATTTATATTTTGCCACTCTGGTTCATTTAACTCTCCATCAAATTCTATTTTATTTTCAATACGTTGTATTTGTATTGTGCTTGGCTGACTTTGCTGTGCAATGTTTTGTTTTGCAGTCATCAATAATACTACAAGTGCAAATATTCTTATATAAGTATTATTTAATATTGTTTTATTTTTTCTCATTTAAATTCACTTATACAAATGTAGTAATTATATACTCAAACCACATAGCTTTTCGGTTTAAGTATGCATTAATAATGAGTGATAAATTCCTTTTAAATGCAAGAAAAAAATTATTACAATTATCCTAATTTGTATCATTTTGTTTTACATTTATGTATTTGCCAAGTATAAATGCAATAATTAAAGCTAAATATAATTGCGATATTACGCCAAAAAATATACTTAAAGAGCGTGCAACTGGGCTTACTGGAGTAATTTCGCCATAACCAATTGTTGAAATAGTTATATAGCTGTAATAAATAACATCACTAAATTTCTCAGAATTATCATCGTATCCAAATAAAATTGCATCAGGATTATTTGCTAATACCATTAAATTTAAGAAAAATAAAACTACACCTAAAAGTAAATATCCTGATATTGTTTCAATAATTACTTTTGATGTAATAAATTTACTATTTACAACTTGATAAATCAGAACTCCGGTAACAATAAGAAGTACAAAAGTAGAAAAGGTGTAAGTAATGTACTTTACTATATTGTAATCGATAAAATAATTAAGCCAAATTGTAGATATAGAAACAAGCAATATATATCTTAAATATTTTGATTTTTTATCAATTATAGAAAAAATTGAAAATAACATAACAGAATAAGAAATTTCAAATAATAATGATTTTATACTATTACCATATAATATAGGCACTACAAAAGAAAATACCAATATGCTAATTAACAGATATATACTATTATGTACTTTTTTTATTATTCTTTTCATTTCAAAATTTTACAGAGTATCCTAAAAACAAACCAAATGATTTTATTGTGTAAATCATATTCTTATTATTAATACCAACAAATTTATATAAATTATCATAATTGTTAGTATCATATTCGGTAGTATTATCTTTTTCGCCATACGAGTATTGAATTCCAACAATAAATTGAGATCTTTTATAGTTAAAGTTTGAACCTACAGTAAAATGATACAAATCGTTATGTATGTTTTGTATTTCGTTAATACCCTCAAATTCACCTGTATTAGAAACACTATATGCACTAAAATCTGTTCTAAATCCGAGTATTAAGTCAAAATTATTACTAAGTATTTGTTTATAACCAATAGCATAATTTATTATACTTTTAGCTCCATATTTATATGAAGTAAAGTGTGTACCCTCTGTGTACTCATTTTTTTTATTTCTAACCACTCTTGTGCCATCAACTAATAAATGCGTAGGTATTTTATTAAAATATTCGACCGTGAAATATATTTGTGTTTTATTTTCATTGAAATGATACACCCCTCCAATAGCAATTGATAAAGGGTCTTTTATTTGAACAATTCTAAAAATTGTATTTTCATGAACAATAATACTATTATTTAGCAAACTTGTATCACCATTATTAGTATATGTTACTCTATGTTTAACGTCTGCTTCACCAAATAATTTAAATGAAGGAATTGTAATATTAACACCTAAAGAAAAGTGCTTTATTTTATATCTAATACCAATTTTGCCACGTAGCCTTACATCGTACATACTTAACCTTTCCGATTCATCTGCAATAACAGTTTTATTAGAGTCTGATAACACGCCTTTTTCTGTACTTATTATTGAGTATTGATACACCGAGTATAAGAAATTTTTTACCGAAACAAAACCGCTAATACCAACACTTAAATTATCATTTATTTGATATGATATTCCTGCACCACCCCAGTAATCATTATATTCGTTAAAATAATCGTAACTATTCTTTATAGACACTTCTCTATCTGGAATAATAGTACTCGAAACTTTATCTGTAAAAGCACTAATAGATTTATATTCTGAACTTTTGGTAAATATTGCTAACTGAAAGCTCAATTTTCTATTTTTCTTAGAGCGATATATATATGAAACAAATCTTGGCTGAACTCTAAAGGTGTACTTACTAACACTTTCTTTGTCTCCTATAATATTTTGATAAGACTCATTATTTAACCTGAAAAGATTTACATTTAGCATAATCTTTTTCTCTTCAATTTCTGAAATACCGGCAGGATTATAATACAAAGACGTAATATTAGAGTTACCACCAACAACTGCACCAGCTAATAGAGAAGCTTCTGTATTAAAACTAGTTGACCAATACCTTTCTTCTTGTGAGAAAATAATATTTGAATAAATAAAAAATATAATAATAATAAAGTATTTCATTATTTTTAATAGGTATTTATAATATTAATGTAAAAATAATTATTTTATTCCCAAATACTAAATTGATAAAAAAAATATTTCTAACATAGGTTAAATTTATTATCAATCAGCTAGAGTTAAATACTAAAAGCGATATCCTATTTGAACAAGATATCTATATCCAAAAGAGTTAAAACTAAGTTTTCCTGAACTATCTATTATTTTTCCTTCTAAAATAAAGGAAGCTCCAGGAATTAGTTTTTCAATTATTTCTTTATTTTGCTGATAAAATTCGCTATTTTCATCAATGTCTATTTCCGCATTATATGATAACGAAAGTTCGTAATGACTAAAAGAAGGTCCTATAAAAACAATATCAACAGTAAAATACTTTGCAATAACAAACTGATAACCTAACTGTATGCCTAAACCATACATCTTTAAATCTGTTTTTACACCAATAGTATTTACAATTACATTATTTTCAAATATTTGAGACTCTCCATTATACCATAAATTGTAATACGAAAAATAAGGTCCCCAATAAACACCATCAGGAGCTAAACGTTTGTTTCTATTTTTGAAATAAAAACGGTAATCTAATGTAAAATCAAAACCTCCTTTATCAAAATTATCAAAAAGATAAATGTTATTTCCATATTTATCGGTAAAAGGTTTTTTTTCTAAATAACCTATATTAATAGATATAGTTTGATTTGGAAATAATACACGCTCATAGCCTAATACAATACTCTTAGGCCCTATCAAAAACATTGGTGTAATATTCCAACGAATCGTATTTTTTTTATTTAAATGTGCAACCGTATCAACCTGCTGTGCATTAACACTATTGAATAAAAAAATAATTATTATAATAAAAACAATCTTCATATAATTAGTTATATATTTACCAAAAATAGTATTTATTTACTTAAATAGTATATTATTTATAAATTATGGTATTGTTTTTGTATTTTTGAAACAAAATATTAATATATGAAAACTAAATTATTTTTATTTATAGCATATTTCCTTTTAATAGGAAACCTGTTATTTTCTCAAGAAGAAACAACGGCAATAGCTCCAGTAACCGAGCAAGGTAACAATTTAGATCTTTCTGCTGTTTTAGATGTTTTTAAAGAATCGAAAGATTTGGAAGATTTTGAAAAACGCTTAAACGATAAAGAGATTGGCGTTAACAATATAGATTTAAATGCTGACAGTTTAATAGATTATATAAGAGTTGTAGAACAACAAGAAGACAAGTATAGAGTAGTAATTTTACAAGCTGTAGTTGGTGATAATGAATTTCAAGATGTTGCAACAATTAATGTTGAAAAAAAATCTGATGAAGATTTAAAAGTACAAATTCAGGGTGATGAAGAAATTTACGGTAATGATTATTATGTAGACCCGCCTCCTACTGTTCATGTGCATGTTTGGCCAATTTGGGCAATAATGTTTGCACCTGTATATGTTGCTTATCATTCGCCATATTATTGGCACTATTACCCTCCTTATTATCGTCCTTTTAGACCTGTCCCAATACATGTTTATCATTCAAGAACAGTAGTAGTTGTTGGTCGTGGCTCATATCATCATACAACAGCTGTTGTTGTTAGACGTCCTCCTGTTTATCATAGACATCATTCTTCTACAGTAATTGTACGTAATAATAGTGGTAGAAATAATTACAACCACCCTCCTTCAAATGGAGGTAACTCAGGCAGAAACCCTAACAATGGTAACAATTCTGGTCGTAATCCCAATAACGGAAGTAATTCTGGTCGTACTCCTAACAATGGTTCTACAAACCGAACACCTAGCAACAGTAATCGTGATGTAAATAACGGATCAAATAAACAAAAAAACAATGTTTCTACTCAGCCTAGTACAAGAAGCAATAATAATAACAAGGGAACTAAACCAACTCAGAACAGAAGTAATAATGTAAATAGCCCTAAAACAAATAATAAAACAACTTCTCCTAACAATAGAAGCAAACCAAATACTTCTCAAGGTAGCAGAAGTAAACCATCAAACGCAAGTCAAGGAAGCCGAAACAACCGTTCTAATGCAAGTCAATCTAGACCTCAAAGACAAGGAAGTAGCAGACCAGCATCTGGAGGAAATAGAGGCGGTGCAGGAAGAGGACGAAGATAAAAAAAAGAGCTTTAAAGCTCTTTTTTTTATACCAATATTTTAACTATTTATTCTTATAGCTACTTCCCATTATCTCCCTGCTTATTAAGGTAATAAATAAAATAGACCAAGCCTGAAGTTATTATTATACTTGAAATTAAATACATATAATAGTTATCACTTTCTGAGAAACTAGAAGTATCTGTTGCAATACCGTCTACACCATAAATGTATGCTAATAGAACAGCAGAAGCATTATTAACAAAATGCGCAAAAATTGTAAGCCATAAATTTCCGCTCCAATAAAAAACATAACCAAAAAATAAACCCATTAAAAACCTAGGTAAAAAGCCAAAGAATTGAAAATGTATAAAACTAAATATAAAAGCAGAAATAAATATTGCAATATGAATATTCATTTTTCTACTAAGAGATTTTTGAATTAATCCACGAAACATTAACTCCTCGCCTATTGCTGGTATTATTGCCATCATTAAAATATTAACAATTAATGCACTAACAGAATCTATATCTAGAAATATTTTTGTTATTCGTTCTGCATTTTGCTCAAAATCTCGCATCATCTGCTCTAACCAGCTAAACGAATCGGGTAAAATTAATGCTTGGTTAATTTCTGCAGTAAAGTTTATAAATGGCAATGCCAATATAATTACTGCACCTGATAAAATAAGGGCAATAACATTAATATTACCCGAGAAACCTAAATATTTAAACATTTTATTACTAAACAAAAATGCTAATAATAATGGTGGAAAAACAAATAATCCTATAGATTGGAATATCTGTGTCATTTTTAGAAATGAAATAGTTGCAGGATTTGAATAGTCTGACATTAATGCATTATAATTTGTAATTATTGCACTATCAATAAAAACAGCATATAATATTGTTCCTAGAAACGTAAATATTAGTGTTGATAATATAATTACAACAATAGAAATAACAAATTTAAGGCTTCCTGATGAGTTTTGAAATAAAATATTTTTCATTTATTTATAGAAAAATTATTGTCCAAAAAAGAACTCGGTAAGTTCATAAATATCATCTATTGATAAGTCTGACTTCATATCAAAGAAAGTATCAATAGCTTTACTTACCTCATCAATTGATATATAATTATCACCATCTTCATCTAAAAATACAAATTTATCAGGTATATCATCCATTGATAAACGATGTAAATCTAAACCACACATACTTGGGTAGTACGCACAAATTTCGTCATAATTTATTGCTTCTGTAGAATCTGACAATGCAAGAATTTCTTCTTCTGACAATTCAACACCTCTAAGGTTTGTTATAGAATCTTTTGGGGTATTTAACTCATCATCTCGATAATTTGCGAAACCATCTTTATCATCATCAAAAGGACAGCCCGAAGTATCTACCTCAATTCCTTTAGGTGTAAAATAACAAAGATCATGAAGGTCGTCAACCCCATCTCCATCTTCGTCTCCCATAACTATTGCGTCCATTTCAGAATTATTAAAATCAAATTCTAAAATATCTTGTTCAATTTCTTTTTCTGATGAGAAAATATCAAATCTAAATGTAAAATATGTATATAAGTAGCTGTCGGTTTTTCCATTACCAGCTCTAACACCAGTTCCTGCACTAGAAACATCGTCTACTAAATCGTTTAAATTATAATGATAGGTTGCTCCTAAACGTAATTGAACTCTTTCATGTATTTGTAATTCAAGAGATACATCTAATGGTATTGCAAAAGCTTGTAAATCATACTTACCAAGACCATCATTATCCATTTCACGTATATCAGTTTCATATTCATAATCACGTGTAAGAATTAAACTTCGTTCTTCAATATCTGAGCCTTCTGAAATATTTCTAATTGTACCATCTTTCCAATAATAATATGTATTTCCGTTAGCATCTTTTAAATCTGCCTTAGAATTATAACTAAAGGTTTCGAAGCCAATACTGATATATGGTATAAGTTTTCTTTGTTTTTTATAGTCTATTAATAAGTCCTTTTTCTTTAATAAATGTTCAAAATTATATGAGATAGATACTCCTCCACTTAAAAAATCAGTTTTAAAATTTAGATTTCTATCTAAACCTCTTTCATTACCTGTTAATTTACCTTTCATAACTCTAAATTCAATATCGAGAAAAGAACGCAAACCTTTTGAAACACTTATATTTAGAGCTTTTAACCCAACTATTGGATTTGAATAATATACATCTCGCACATCGCCATAGTAACTAACAACGCCTCCGCCAAGACCTATAATAGGTTTAAAATTTAAGAATTTCCTTTCTTCTTCATCTGTATAGAAGAAATCGAAACTATCACTTGTATCTATTGGTGTAATTAATGAATCAGGAGGGGTAATATCTGTATTTGAAGCACTTTCATTATTATTTTGAGAAAATAATAAGACTGAACTAAATAAAAATATTAATAAAATGATATAAATTCGCATCAACTATAGCGTTATAATTAATTATTACGTAAATGTATATAAAATGTTTTTATTATCCTCGATTAGATATAAAAATTTACATATAATACTAAATATTTTAGATTTAATTACAAATAATTATTGATACCAACTTTGATTAGCAATCATTAAAGCTTCTTGTACAGTTATTCTTTGTCCATTATTATAAGCCGAAACAAAAGCGTCATTTATTTTTGTATTGTTCCAAACATTAACTCTATGATCGCGAGCTTCTTTGTACAAATTATATTTCCCTACAGTATATTTCCTCCAACCTTCGTGCATTTCAACCGATACATTTTCTGTCATTTTAAGTTTACGAAAATATCTTTTTATACTTTTTAATCTTTTATGACCTGCTGCAATTTGCACTTTATACGAAACTGTTTTAGCTTCGTCTATATCGTTCTGAGAATTTTCAATACCTGAATTTTGAACAATATCGTTTGTTTTATCAGTTGCATTATTATCTGCTAAATAGTCACTTGTTTCAACAATATCAACGGTTTGAGTTACTCCATCTTTAATGTATGAAAACGACCCATTTAATGCTAAATTACCTGAGGAATTACCTGAATTTGGGACTAATTTATAACTAATTAAAAATTCTTGTTCGGCAGGCAGGGTCATCCATAAAAATTTAACCTCATTACTCTTGTATGTAAATATTGCATCTTTAGTTTCAATACTTTCGGCCTGATACCCTTCTGGAACTGTTTCTTGTACTTTAGCAAATTGGTCGGCAGGTAAATCACCTTTATTAACAAGCAGATTAACTATTATTTCTCCTTTCGAATTAACAAAAGGCTCTTGTCTTTTAACCGAAATACCTCGTTGATTATTTAAATTATTTTCGTTATTTGCTACTTCATCAGAAGGTATTACTCGTATTTTAAATGGGTCTAAGTCGGTAGATTTTTTCTCGCCATCAATATATGAAAATAATCCTTTTATTATAAAATCACCAGATACAGTATTATCTACTTTTACATTATATTTTATCTTAATTTCTTCGTTAGATGGCAGAATAAGCCAAAAGAATTTTACTTTTTGCATTTCAAACGAAAAATCGGCACCTCCATTATCTATCGATTCTGCTGTAAAACCCGTAGGTAATTCTTGTTGAAAACGTGCAAAACCTTCAATAGTATTTTTTTCAATTATAACTTCTACAACAAACTCAGAGCCTGCATTTACTTCGTTAGGAGCGTCCATTTTTAGGGTTACATCACCACCAAAAAGAGTCATTATTAACACTCCAAGAAAATTAAATAAGTAAATTATGTATTTTATCATACTAACGTATTTACGTTTAACAAAACGAAAGTACTAAATAATATGGAATAATAAAAATTATCAACAATTGTTAATAACTTTTGTTAGAAACACACACAACACATACTATAATTATAATGCATTATTTTTAAACATTTGTTAGTAAGATTACACTTTTTTACCTAAAACAACCCTAAATGTGGTTCCTTTATTAAGTTCTGAGCGTTTTACAAATATTTTACCATTATGGTACTCTTCAATTATACGTTTTGTAAGCGACAAACCTAAGCCCCAACCTCGTTTTTTAGTAGTAAAACCGGGTCTAAATACTGTTTTAAATTTTGTTTTTGAAATTCCTCTGCCTGTATCGTCAACATCAACATAAACAAATTGATTATTATCAACAACATTAATTGTTAATACGCCTTCGCTTCCCATTGCATCAACAGCATTTTTACACAAATTTTCTAATACCCATTCGAAAAGAGGTTCGTTTATTTTTGCATAAATTTCTTTTTGCGAAAAATCTTTTTTTACTATTATTTTTTTTGAGATTCGTCTTTCTATGTAATCCAATGCATAGTTAACCGTGTCAACAATATTAGATAATTTCAATACGGGCATTGAACCAATCTTTGAAAATCTTTCAGTTATTAGCTCTAAACGCTTAACATCTTTTTCTACTTCTGTGGCTATTTCGAACGATTCTGGTTTTGTTTTCAGCAATTCGACCCAAGCTAAAAGTGATGATGTTGGAGTTCCTAACTGATGTGCAGTTTCTTTTGACAAGCCTACCCATACCTGGTTCTGTTCGGCTTTACGTGATGCACTAAATGCTAGGTATGATACTAAAATAAATAAAAATATTACTCCTATTTGAATAAATGGATAATAAAATAATTTTTTCAGCAATAATGAGTTTTCATAATATACATATTGAGTAATTTCATCGGTTACATTAATTATTATTGGTTTATTTTCTTTTTTCATTACAGATAATTCTTTTTTCATGTATTCTTTATCTGCAACACGTAACGAATCTAAATTTCTAAAAAACAATATAGTTCCTGCACTATCTGTAACTATTACAGGAACAGTTTCGTTATTCTCTATTACTTCAAAAATAAACCCTACGTTCTGATTTAAATCGGTTACATCTGCGAGTTGTTTCATTCCTTCAGCCCAAAGTTCTACTTTTTTTCGTTCTTCGTGCGATAGTTTGTTTACTAATGTGGTAGTATAGTATATAGATATTAAACCAATTATTACTGCAACTATAAACAGTAAAAGCTTCCATTTCTTCTTATTATTGTATATATTCAAAATATTATTGTAGTTTTATTTTTGTTAGAATAAATATAAAAACTTAGTTCACATTAATATAAGCATTGTTAATTTCAAAGCTTATTAACTCTATAAATATAACAATAATTTATTTAAATATCTTACTTATTTTGGTAAGCAGTATATTACTGCGTATAGGTTTCGTAATAAAATCGATACAACCTATTTTAATGGCTTTTTCTTTTTCGCCAGCCATTGCATATGCTGTTTGTGCAATTATTTTTTGTTGAGTATTGTTTTCAAGAATTATTGAGCTTGCTGTAAAACCATCCATTACGGGCATTCTAACATCCATTAATACTAAATCGTAATTTTGCAGTTTACATAATTCAACTGCTTCTTTTCCGTTATAAGCTCTTGATAATTCGGCTTTTGTTTCTAGTAGTATTTCTTTAAGCAGCTCATAATTAAGCTCCTCATCGTCTACTATAAGAATTTTTTTATCAGACCAACTTGTATTTAATTCCTTTTTCTTTATTATTATTTTATTAGTTTCTTTTTTAACTATTGGAATTTTCAAATAAAATGATGAGCCTCTATTTTCTTCTGAAACAAGTTTAAACTCACCACCCATTAATTCGGTTAATTGTTTAGAAATTGACAAACCTAATCCATTTCCTTGAATATTTCTAGCATCACCTCTATTAAATCTAGAAAAAACAGTTTCTTGTAATTGCGAGGATATACCCTGTCCTGTATCAATTACAAAAAATATAATATTATCATCTTCAATATTAAAACCAAATTCTACTTTTCCTTTATGGGTAAACTTTAATGCATTTGTTATTAAATTAGTTATAATTTGCTTTAGCCTATATTTATCAGTATATATTTGAGTTTCTCTAATATTAGTTGGTACATTTAGTCTAAATTTTATTGCCACTTTTTTAAAATCCGGTTTAAAAATATCATATAATCCTTTTAAAATATCGAAAGGTAAAAACGAAGTATTAGTAAGTTTTAATTCTCCTGCTTCTATTTTTGTTATATCTATAATATCATCAATTAAATTTAATAAAACTTTACCTGAATTATCAATAAAGTTAAAATATTTTTTCCTTTGCATTTCGCTAATATTTCCTTTTGCTAGCATTTCTGCAAAACCAATAATCGAATTCATTGGTGTACGTATTTCGTGGCTCATATTTGCAAGAAAAGTTGTTTTTAATCTATCGGCTCCTTCTGCACTTTCTTTTTCTATTATTAGTTTACGTTCTAAATTTAGTTTCTGTATAGCAATTCCTGCTTGTATTGAAAATGTTTCTATTAGTTCTTTATTAATAACAGCTCCTTCGTTTTTAATAAATATTGATATGTTTCCTAAAATTTCGTCATTATTAGTTATTAATATCGAATAATGTGATTTTACGTTTGCTACTTTCCTAACTGCATTATAAATATCATCTGGATATACTCCAAATCCTTTTTCTGAAGAATACTCATCAAGATTAACCAAGCCCATATTCTTTGATTCATTTCTAAAATCCATAATTTTTACCTCTGCACCAATTATTGGTTTTGGAAAAACAGTAAGAATATCCTTGGCATTTGTGCCCAAACCTTCAATATTTTTAATAATTAATTTAGAGTTAGCATAAGATGCTGTTAAAATATAACTATCTGGTATAATTTCTAATAAGCTTTTTCCAATATATGCAAATACATCATCTTGGGTAGTCATTTTTAAAAAATACTGTGCTGTTTTCTGAAGAAATCTAAGCTCTGTATTTATTTGCTTTTCTCTTTGTTCTTTCTCTATTACTTTAGTATAGTCAATTATTGATAATTGATAATTCTTATGTTCGTAAAACTCAATAAACGACACTGCAATTTTAACAGGTTTTTCGTTTATATAAAAAAGTTTATTATTAATATTCTTATTTTGTTTTATTAAATTAAAAACAGAATCATTATTTTGCGATTTTAATAACTCATCAATTTTTTCATTAATAAGTTCTGATGGCTTTTTACCTATAAGTTTTGCTGCTGCATTATTTGCCTCAAAAACTTTTCCTTTTTCGTTATCAAAAAGTAATAGTGCTGATTGCGACTTTTGAAAAATTAATTTGTATTGCTGTTCTGAACGTTCAAATTTATGTTTTAGCTCAGTAAAATGAGACAAATCGGTAAAAATAAATTTAAAACAAACAAGTTTTTTTTGCTCGTATACAGGTACAATATTTGAATAAACATTTAATATCTGATTATCAAAAATATTTATACCTAAAATATCTTTGAACACTCCTTTAGGTTTTTTTACAAACAATTCTATTTGCTGTTTATACTCCCCCGCTATTAAATTAAAAATACTTGCACCTGAATTAATATTATATTCTTTTATATCAAGAAAATTAAGTCCATATTTTTCAATATTAGTTATATTTAAATCTTTATTTGTAGTAATAATTGTTTGCGACAAAAAATCGGTAAAATTATACACTATATTAGTACTTTTATTCGTTATTCTACTATCAGAAATATTAATAAACACACCAATACTACCAACATGTTTGTTATTTTTAAATAATGGACTTGTGCTTAATATAAAATTTATAATTTTTTGATATTTCGATTTTATTGAAATTTTATAAAAATCAGCATTTCCATTTTTTCTTAATTTTAATTTTTCAATATAAAAATCTCGGTCTTGATTTTCGTTATGCTCATTTAAGTTAGAACCAACAAGTTCTTCGCTAGAATAACCTAAAAACCCGCACAAAGCACTATTTACAAAAACAATATTATCATTAATATCAACAATTAAAATACCTAAATCTTTGTTATTCAAAAATAGTTCCTTATCAATTTCAAACTGTGAGAAAACTTTATGTTGCAACAAACTATTTTCAGATTCTTTCATTTTTTTTAAAATAATTACTGTTTTTATCAAAAGTAATAAATAAAAATAATAACAATCGTTATTTTTATATAATAGTTTTTACTTTTGGCTTTGTATGGCAAATAAGAAAATAAAATACGTTGATTTAATATTACCTGTACCATTACCTAATTTATATACATATGAAACACCCGAAGAATATGAAAATGAATTAGAAATTGGTATGGCTGTTATTGTTCAGTTTGGACGAAAAAAACTATATTCTGGAATTATAAAAAATATACACTCAAACAAACCTAATTACAAAACAAAAAGTATTATCGACATTGTAAGTCCTAAACTAATTATTACAGAAAAGCAATTGAAACTTTGGGATTGGATATCGGAATATTATATGGCTTTTATTGGCGATATTTACAATGCGGCTGTTCCTTCTGGATTAAAACTAGAAAGCGAAACACTTATTTCGTTAACCGAAGACATTGAAGAGCTTGAGTTAACTGAAGATGAAAAAATTATTGTAAGCAATTTAAAAAACTCAAAAAAACCGCTTTTACTAAAAGATATTTCAGAGTTATTAGAAAAAACCAATATTATAAACATAGTAAACAAGTTATTAGATAAAAATATTATTACAATAAACGAAAAATTAAAAACAAAATACAAACCAAAAACTATTGATTTTATTCATCTAAATCCAAAATTTAATAATGAAAACTCGTTAAATGAAATTTTTGATAGCTTAACACGAGCACCAAAACAATACGATATTCTTACAGCATATATTTCAATATCTGGTTTATTAAGTAATAAAAATAACAAGGTTACTAAAGCCGAACTAATACATAAATCAAAAGCAAATAACGAATCACTAAAAGTATTAGTTAAAAAAGATATTTTTATTATTGACACTGTAAATATTGATAGAATTTCTGTTGCAAACGAAAACGAAAAATCATTTAAAACGCTAAATACCTATCAAACAAAAGCAATTAGCGAAACAAAGCAACAGTTTAATAATAAAGACGTTGTACTTCTTCACGGAATAACAGGTAGTGGTAAAACCGAAATATATATTGAGTTAATAAACGAACAGATTAACAAAGGTAAACAAGTTTTATATTTATTACCCGAAATAGCTATAACAAGCCAAATAATTAACCGTTTACGCATAGCTTTTGGCGATGTAGTAGGTGTTTACCATTCAAAATTTAGTAATAACGAACGTGTTGAAATATACCGTAACACATTTAATAATAACAAATATAAAATTATTTTAGGTGTTCGTTCTTCAATATTTTTACCTTTCAGTAATTTAGGGCTTATTATTGTTGACGAAGAACACGAAACAACCTATAAACAATTTCATCCAGCTCCTAGATACAATGCACGAGATACAGCAATGGTTTTAGCTAATTTGCATAATGCAAAAGTATTATTAGGTACTGCTACCCCATCAATAGAAACATACTACAATGCTAAGGCAGGTAAATATGGTTTTGTTGAATTAAAAAACCGATATGGCAAATCGGTATTACCTAAAATTACAGTTTACGATATTAAAGATGCCCGAAAAAAGAACAAAATGAAATCGCTTTTTTCTCCTCTTTTAGTAGATAAAATTTCAACGGCATTAGAAAACAAGAAACAGATTATTTTATTTCAAAATCGAAGAGGCTTTGCACCCTATATTGAGTGTAAAGAATGTGGTTGGGTTCCGTATTGCGAAAACTGCGATGTAAGTTTAACCTACCACAAACACAGCAATAAACTAACCTGCCACTATTGTGGATATACACTAGGGGCAATTAACAAATGTAATGCTTGTGGCGATACAAATATTATAACAAAAGGCTTTGGTACTGAAAAAATTGAAGATGAAATTTCAATACTATTTCCAAAAGCAAAAATTGCACGAATGGATTTAGATACCACACACCGAAAAAATGCACACGAAGAAATTATAAAAGATTTTGAAGATGGCAAAGTAGATATACTTACAGGAACACAGATGGTTTCGAAAGGTTTAGATTTTAAAAACGTATCAATTGTTGGTGTAATTAATGCTGATGACATGCTAAATTTCCCTGATTTTAGAGCCTTTGAAAAATCATTTCAATTATTAACTCAAGTAGCAGGAAGAGCAGGAAGAACTAAAGACCAGGGCGAAGTAATAATACAAACATCAACACCTGCTCATAAAATATTAAATTTTGTTATAAACAATAATTACGAAGCTTTTTTTGAAAATGAGCTTGCTGATAGAAATGAATTTAATTACCCTCCATATTACAAACTTTTAAAACTAACAATAAAACACAAACGTAAAGATATTCTTAATGTTGGCTCAAATTTATTAGCCATAGAGTTTAAAAATGTTTTTGGCGATTTAGTTTTAGGACCCGAAGACGCATTAATAAGTAGGGTTCAAAATTTTTATATTAAAGAAATACTAATAAAAGTAAAAAAAGGTAAGTCTTTAAAACAATCAAAAGCAGTAATTTTTAATATTATTGAAAAAATAAAATCTGATTTTAGATTTAAATATTTAATTATTATTCCAGATGTTGACAACTACTAAAACAACTTATTTGGCAAAAAAAACATATAAATGTTAATTACTATTTTATAATTGTAAAATAATTTCGTTAAATTTACAAAATAAAATAAAAAAACTATGAGATACATCGCTACTTTAATTCTGACTTTTACAATTTTCTTATCATTTTCTCAAAAAACTGAAAAGTATGAAAATTTAGAGGCACGAAGTGGTTCTATGTATCTTAAAGGTGATACAAAACCATTCACCGGAAAATGTTACACTACCTACGAAAATGGAAAACTTGGCATGGGAGGGTATTATGTAAACGGCAAAATGAATGGAGATTGGATTTGGTGGTACTCAAACGGTAAAAAGAAACGATACACTCAATACAAAAATGGTATAAAACACGGAAAAAGTATTTATTACTACAAAAATGGTGTTAAAAAATCTGAAATTATTTATAATAACAACCATAACATAAGACAAATTTCATACGATAAAAAAGGAAAAAAGAAAGCAAACCCTTCTATGAGTAAGTTTAGATAAGCGTTATAAGCTTAAAAGCAAATTAAAAACGCCAAACATTTTTGCTGCAAAAAGTGTAAGTACTACTATTAATATTATTCTTATAGCTCCTGCTCCTTTGG
>Ga0256827_10000746_pt1 | contig 20501 bp, 22 predicted proteins | sample CV84metaG_FD_185977 | JGI IMG/M metagenome (GOLD analysis project Ga0256827, IMG submission 185977) | Hydrothermal vent microbial communities from East Pacific Rise, Pacific Ocean - CV84 | ecosystem: Environmental > Aquatic > Marine > Hydrothermal vents | place: Pacific Ocean: East Pacific Rise... | reverse complement strand
ACAAACTCTTGAAAGTTGTCACTCTTAACTGTTTTACTCACCAAAGTCTGAGGGGTAGCCAACTTTTTAGATGCCATCAGTTTGGAAATTTCAGCAGATTTAAGAGGTCCTTTGAGGTAGGACATTACCCAACGGGTAGAGAAGACGCGAATGTCCTCTAGGTGAGCAGATTTTAAGAAAAAGGTACGCTTTTTGAGGTTGGCTAACAGCTCTTTAATCTCAGATTTAGAGTAAGAAGCCCCTACTTTTCCACCCAATCCATCAATAACACGTTCAATATCTTGGCTGGTCTGTAGACGACCAATAAACCATGTTCCAATGTTAGAAAGCCCTTTGTAGTCAAGGTCAACAGGGTTTTGGGTACTCAGTACAATTCCTGTACCAAAAGCACGAGCTTGTTTCAGTAGAAGCATCATTGGTTCTTTAGATGGTGGGTTTTTGCTTGGTGGGAAGTAGCCGTAAATTTCGTCCATGTAGAGGAGGGCTTTAAGGGCTGATGTTCCTGATTGTCGTCGCATCCATGCGATGTATTTGTTGAGCAGAATGGTCACAAAGAACATTCGCTCTTCATCGCTCAGGTGGGCGATGGAGAGGATGGCAATTTTTGCTTTTCCATTGTCGTCGTAGAGGAGTTTTTGAATGTCAAGGTCATCCCCTTGTAGCCACGCTGAAAAGGTAGGCGAGGCGATAATGGCATTGAACTTGGTTGCTAAGGCAAACCGTTTCTCTTGTGGGTAGAAACTCTCTAAAGGAAGCACCCCAATCTTCTCAAATGAGGGGCTAATAATCGCCCCAATAAGCTCTTCTAATGAGATGTTGTCGCCTGCTGTCCATCGGTTGGCTAAGATTTGGGCGACAAGTAGATACTCTTTTGAACTAACAGGGTCAGCCTCTATTTTAACGAGAGAGAGGAGTGAAGAGACGGTACTTTTGAGGTACGAGGCAAAGGTGTCAGCGTCGTTCAGTACCTCTTGTGGTGGGGCTTCGAGTGAGCCTAAGATGTTGATGGAGATTCCAGCCGAACTGCCAGGGGTATAGATGGTCTTCTCAACAGCGTGGAGTTTGGCAACACGTGCTTCATCTTGGTGGTCACGTTCAATCCCCCCTTTCCACATGGTGGCAATTTTTTGGGCATACTCAGCGACATTTTCATTTTTGTTGTTTGCCTCATCTTCTACCCACGGTTCAAAACTTTTGGGGTCAAATTTTGGGTCGGTGAGAAGCAGGTTTCCCATGTCCCCTTTGGGGTCGATGAGAATAGAAGGAATATTGTCAATGGCAGCCTCTTCGATGAGTCCAATCCCTAAACCTGTTTTACCCGAACCTGTCATACCGATGATGGCTGCATGGGTGGTGAAGTTTTTGTTTTTGAGGAGGGTAAGTGCGTCACTTGCTTCTTGGGTCTCTTTGTTGATGTCTCGACCGAGGTAGAAGAGACCGAGTTTTTCGTAGAGGTTTGTCATAAAATATATCCTTTAGAGAAATAGGATATATTTTAGCATATTTAGTTTAGATTACTGTACAGATAAGTTTGGTAACGATAAAACCACCAATAACTAACCATAAAAACATCCCTAAGGCTGTGTAGATTGGGGCGAGTCCTAACCCTTTGAACTTGGCAAAACGGGTTCCCATTCCAAGGGCTGTCATCGCCATAGTGAGTAGAAAGGTGTCGATGATGTTAATGTTAGCAACAATCTCTTTGACACCCTCAGTCTGCATAAATGACAACGAGTTAAAGGCAGCCACCCCAATGAAGTAGACAGCAAACCAAGGAATGACCAACTTCACAGCTGAAGCATCTCCTCCCTCTTTTTTAGCACTGTAACTTAGGTAGAGACCAAGGACAATAAGCATTGGGGCAATCATAATGACCCGTGTCATTTTAACAATGACAGCGTTATTTGCCATATCTAAAGGAGCATTTGGAATAGAAAATGGCACAGCAACTACTTGTGCTACTTCATGAATGGTTCCACCAACATAAATTCCAAATTGGCTTGGTGTCATGTGTAAAAATCCTTGTGCAGGTTCAATAATGGCTGTGTAGAGAACAGGGTACAAAAACATGGAGATAGTTCCAAAAAGAACGACCATTGAGACAGCGATGGCTGTCTTGTGACCTTCGGCTTTAAGTACTGGCTCGGTTGCCAAAACAGCAGCAGCACCACAGACAGAAGCACCTGAGGCTGTGAGCATGGAGGTGTCTTTCTCCATACCAAAGATGCTGTGTCCTAACCATGTTCCTAGTACAAAAGTGGTGGAGAGCATAATAAGTGAGACTAAGAACCCTTCCATTCCCACATCCATAATCTGCTGAAAGGTGATTCTAAATCCATAAAGCACAATGGCAAAACGGAGGATTTTTTTACCTGAGAAAGTGATACCCGTTTCCCATGCTTCAGGTAATTTATTGTGTAGTGTGTTGGCATAAAAAATACCCATCACAATACCAATAACCAAGGGAGAGAGTCCCAATGCATGAACAGGTGCAAGACCTGCAATAAAAGTCGCAGCAGCTGCAAAGATAGCTACAAAGAGGATTCCACTCATTGTGCCAGCACGTTTTTCTGGTGAAAATGCCATTAACGTTCCTTTAATTAGTTTTATTTTTAAGAGAATTATACTCTTTTTTTTAAGATATTAAAAATAACTAAAATTACTTTTTTTAATAAAATAGATTTATGTATGTTAATAGGAGGAGTGTAGGAAGATACTCTTTTGATTTTAAAAGAGTATCTTTGGGGTTAGTAGACTATTTCAGCTTGACCATATAGGCTCTCTACTTTATTTCTTAGTTTCTCTACTACTTGTTTCTGTTTTAACATCTGTTGAATTTTTGCTTTGGCCTCATTAAATGAGAGGTTACCAGCAGATTTTTTGTTGAGTAGGTAGACAATATTGTAACCATGTTTTGTTTTAACGGGCATATTAAGTAGACGTTTTTTCTTATATTTAAATGCTTTATCAAAAAGGTTGGTAGGCATTGAATCTCTGCTAAACCATCCCATGTATCCATTCTGTTTTTGTGCATGAGCAGCTTCAATAAATGCTTGGTCTAAATTGGCAGCATTTTTAAGAGAGCTGTGAATTTGATCGGCTGTTGTTTTATCTTTTACAATAATATTGGCTATTTCAATAGAGTTTGGGTAGTTAAATAGTTGTTGGTTTGATTGATAAAAATCTTTAATTTCTGAGGCACTTACATGTGCTTTTTGAAACTCTTGTTGTTGGTAGAGTGCCACAGCAATAGCACCCTTAATGCTACGAAGCTGTTCGGCGTTTAACTGTTTCCCGTACTGTTGCTCTACCAAATTTTTCTGTTTGTTAAATGCATCTTGAAACTCTTGGGTATTTACCAGTGAGCTTTTAAGTAGGTCTGCATAGAGAATCTCTTCTTTAATAAGTTGTTCAATTAAAATACTCTTTTTTGACTCATCTAACTTAGCAAAGCCACCAGCGAGTAGACTGTCGGTAATACTATGACCATTAACAGTTACGAGTGTCTTTGAAAATAGAAGTAGTGTGCTTAATGCAAGTAGTGTAATTATTCGCTTCATTTGTTATCCTTGTAATTAAAGTTCGATTTTAGCATAAAAATTGTGGTAGAACTGTGTCTGTTTTAATCTATTGTCTCTGCTACAAATGTTTTGGTAACTTCTCCTCCAAACTTGTAAATATCATCTTCTAAACTGATATAGAGTTCATCTTTTGATTTTGGAAATACTTGAACATTTTCGTTTACTAAGCCCTCTTTATTTGCTCGAAGAAAACAGGCAACCATACCTGTACCACAGGCTAATGTCTCATCTTCAACTCCTCGTTCATAGGTGCGTACATAGAGGGTATTCTCTTCTATTTTACAGATGTTAACATTGGTGTTGTATTTGTCGCGTAAGCGTCGTGCTTGAGCTAGGTCAAACTCTTCGATGTTATCACGAATAGTAACCAGATGAGGAACCCCCGTGTCCACAAACCACCAAAGCTCATCCTCTTCATTAATCTCTTCACTTAGAATAACAGGTTTGGTCATGTCGGAGACGACATAGTTTCCGTTGACCATGGCACGAATAACCCCTGCACCTGTTAAAAATTCTGCTTCACCATCTGCTGAAATGCCTTTTCCCATAGCATAGTGAGCAACAGCTCGTGAGGCATTACCACACATGGTGGCACGGCTACCATCAGCATTGTAAAAGTCCCATTCAAAGTCATACTCAGGATGAGGAATGACGACTACCAGTCCATCAGCACCTATTCCATTTTGTCGGTGACAGAGGCGTTTAGCAAGTTTAGAACGATCTTTTTTCTTTTTTCGGATAATAATAACAAAATCATTTCCATTAGCAGAGTATTTAGTTACAGTCATATTTTTTCCCACAAAATTTATTAGGATGATTATAGCGAATTATCAGTCAGTAGGAGTTTAAGGAGTTAAATCTATAAGTTACTTCATCGCACTAAAAATTAGAAGCTTTTTTACGGCTCTTTACAAAGGAGATAAAGAGTATTAAGCCTGTAAAAATAAGCAGGGCATTACCTAAGTAATCATGGGCTAAAGAGAAGTTACTCTGTTTCTCTAATACCAGTTTGGTAACCAGCCAGATACGAAAAATATTGACCAAAGAGATAACTATATAGCCCATAATCCCCCATTTCATTTTATGGATAATGGTAGAGGGAAATGCAATAATGGAGGCCAGAAAAAAGAGATAGGGAATCATTCCGTTACATGCTTTTTCAATAACCAAAGAGTAGTAAGGGGTAATGGAGATTCTATGCTCATGCATTAGGTTCTCATCAAGGGTTAACGAAGTTACAAATGCTGTAGCATCGGTTTGAAGTGTATTAATAAGGGTACTTAGTGGGGAATAGTCCCAGTAAAAAACAAAAAAAAGTAACGCTATGCCTAACCAGTAGGTAAGTAGAAATTTTTTCATCACTATTTATCGGATGGTATGTTGAGGATTTACACCTGCTGGATGGTTAGAGTTTCGTTGTCGTACAGGTGCTGTTGGAATATTTTGTGTCATAAACATTTGAGGCTCTTGGTTTTTAACTTTGATGATGGCTAAGATTTTTGATTTTGTTTTACTTTTGTAGATTTTAAAGAGTTCAAGATGCTCTGCAATTACATCGATATTGACGTGTTGTTCATTGCGTAATGGAATATTATACTCTCCTCCTTCAATTCGAAGAAGGGTATTGTTCTCTTTATAGACCAACCAAACGACTTTGGCTTGACCATGCCCATAGAGAGAGTTTTTTGTTTTAGAGATGGTGAGTCGGTGAAATTTATCTTCGGTGGTAATGGAGATATTATGGTCAGCTTGCATAATATCCATATAGAGTGTTTTGCTCCCTTTTAAGGCTTTGGTTGATTTGACCAAATACTCATAAAGGTGGGTGTTAGAGTTACGAAGAATGGTAGCACTTTTATAGAGTGCCATGAGAACTAATGAGAGAAGGGTAATGGAGATGAGTACTTCAACAAGTGTAAATCCCTTTTTATGTTGTCCCATACGTTTAATCTTCCATTATCCCAATACGGATTGCCTCTTCATAGGAGGTGTCACCTGCAATTAGCATCTCGGTTAATCTGTCAGCAATGGTTTTCATGCCATGCTTTTTCATCTCAATACGAATCTGGTGGTCATTGAGTCCATCTTTCATCATCTCTTTAACACGGTCATCCATCACAAAGAGTTCGCCGACAGCTTGTCGCCCTTTGTAGCCTGTAAAGTCACACTCGGTACACCCAACAGCTTTAAAGTAGACTCCTTCAGGTAAAGAGAGTTCTTGAAGCACGGTTGGGGCAAGAGGGGTTGCCACTTTACACTCGGTACAGAGTTTACGGGTAAGACGTTGTGCCAAGACTCCCAAAAGGGTCGAGGTGAGCAAGAAGTCTTCAATTCCCATATCCATCAGTCTTGAGATGGCAGAGGTGGCATCATTGGTATGTAGGGTTGAGAGCATTAAGTGACCCGTCAGGGCAGAACGTAACGCAATGTCAGCTGTCTCGGCATCCCGAATCTCCCCCACCATAATGATGTCGGGGTCTTGTCGTAGAATCGAACGCAACCCTGCTGCAAAGGTGAGACCTACTTTAGAGTTAACCTGAATTTGGTTGACATTTTCAGCGTTGTACTCCACAGGGTCTTCAACGGTAATAATATTCTTATCAGGCGTGGCAATGTGCTGTAGACAGGCGTGCAGAGTTGTTGATTTACCTGAACCTGTAGGACCCGTTACCAGTATCATTCCATGAGGGTGTGTGAGCAGTTTGTTTAAGTCTTTGGTTACATCTTCGCTAAATCCTAATGTTTGAAGCGTAGGAATACTTTCACTTGTCATTAAAAGTCTCATAACCACACGCTCACCATGGTAGGTTGGCAGGACGGAGACCCTAATATCTAGGGTATTTCCTGAGATACTTACTTGGGTACGTCCATCTTGGGGAACTCTCTTTTCTGAAATATCAAGATTTGAGATAACTTTAATACGGGAGATAACCAGCCCTGTAATGTTTTTGTCAATATCGAGATGTTTTTTTAATGCACCGTTGATACGCAGACGCACTTCCCCTTTTTTCTCTAGGGTCTCAATGTGAATATCTGAGGCTCCCTTTTTAATGGCTTGGAAAAAAAGAGAGTTGACCAGTTTAACAACAGGAGCTGACTCCTCATTTGACAATAAATCTTGGGAGTTTTGAATAAAATCTAAAAGGTCAGATTCCACTTCAATAATATCATCGGTAGAGGTATCAACATTTTCAAAGTCAGAACCTGTTTGAATCTCTCTAAACTTATGGGTAAGACGCTCAAAGCTTCCCTCATCTAACTCTACAATAGGGTAATCTATGTCAAGTTTAGAGAGATGATTTAATGCTAATGGGAGACTCTTTTTTTGTACAATGGCATAGGGCTTCCCCTCAATGGTAGCAAAAAGAAGACTCTGTTTCATTGCAAGTTTATTGTCAATCTCGTCACTCCAAAAAGGCTCTAGGTCAACATTCTCTAAAAATGCTAAACGTATCATGTTAGTAACTCACTTCATCTGTATAGTCAATGTCACTGTTGAGACTGTTTAGGTTTACATCAGACTCTTGTGAAAAACTGTCCATAATTGATTCACTACGAATATAATTATTACCCTCTGTATATTCAACTGTTTGAGGAACATTCTCTATCACTGGAGGAGTCATATTTTGGTAGGTTGATGGCTCAGGTATTACGGTTTGAATTATCGGTTTTCGAGGAGTTGTCCGATACTCTTTTGGTAAATCACTCTCATAATCAGCACTACCATTGTTAATAACACTTGAACGTCCTGAGAATGTTCGGTGGCTACTGTCTGTAGAATCGCCTGTTCGCTCTTCTAGTTGGCTTAGTAAAATTTTATTGTACTGCTGTTGAATTGATTCAAGTTCAGCTAATCGTACACGAAGTGTGCTTAGGTCAGAACTCTTTTTAATAATATATGGCGTAATATAGATAACCACATTGACTTTACTTTTTGAATCCCCTTTTGAGGTGAAAAGCTTACCAATAATTGGAATATCTCCTAATATCGGCACCTTAGTTATCGAGTTACCATCAGAACTTTTAATAAGTCCCCCTAGGATAATGGTTTCAGCATGGTTAATAATAGCGTTGGTCTTAACCGAACGCTTAGTGGTCGTTGGTCTATCAGCAGAAGAGCCAGAACCTGGTAAAATATCTTCAATGGTCGTTTCAATCTCTAAAGAGACTTTATTGTTTGAAGAGAGTCTTGGTTTAACTTTAAGAGTAATACCAATATCTTCACGTGAGTAGTTGTTAAGTACATTTGATGAACCTTGTGTACTCTGCTGAGACTGGGTAATGATAGATTGGGTACGTCCAACATAGATGGTAGACTCTTTGTTGTTGGTACATAATATAGAAGGCTTGGACAAAATCTGTGCAGCACCATGCTGTTTTAAGAGGTCAAGTTGAGCTCCTAATGCAAATACTTTGGTTACATCACCAAACTCAAATGAACGTTTATTGGTGGTATATAAGTTTCCTTGTGCATCTCGTTCTGTTGTTTGGTTGTTAAGAAAGCCTAAAAGTTCAGAAGAGAGAGCCAGTGCAGGAGCTCCTGCATTAGCAGCTAAAGTAAAAAGTCCATTGGAGGTGATTGAACCTCCTGTTAATCCATATTTTATACCAATATTCTCAGCTAAGTTGGTATTGACCTCAACAATTTTTGCTTGAATGTAGACCTGTGCTTTCTCAATATCGAGGAGTTTTATGGTTTCCAAAATATTTTGGTACTGCTCCTCATTGGCAAGAATAATAAGGGCATTTCTCTCTGTATCTGATGCGATAACAGCTTTTTGTGGGGGCTTTCCTCCTTTTCCTCCTGGTGTAGAAGAGTTGGCTGTTCCTGTGAGTTGAGGAAGAACTTTTGCCAAAATTTTCTCCATATCTTCAACATTAGAGTTTGAAAGAGGCAGAACGTGCATTCTTTGTGTGTCACTCTCCCCTGGAGTATCCAACTGATGGATATAGTTTTCTAAACGACGAACATTTGTTGATTTACCTACTAAAATAAGGGCATTCCCTCCTATATCTTGCATGACATCCACTTTTTCTGAGATAATATCTTGAGGGAAAAGAGCCTTTGACATGGTTTGAACATTTGAAAAAATATCTTTAGCACGGGCATTTTGGAGATGCACAATTTGACTCTTTTTGGCTTGTTTATGTTCAATGGTATCAATCAACTTCTTAATTGAACGAAGAGTAGAGGGGTAGGCTGTAATGGCTAAGAGGTTATTTTTCTTAAATGAGACCACTTTAGCACTTTTATGAAGTAGGGGTTTAATTTTAGTGCGAATGACAGCAGCATTTACATTAGAGAGTTGAAAAACAACTGTTTTCATGGTGCTCCCACCCTTTTTAATGTTGTTGGTCACAGGCAATCCTTGACCAGCAGCTGTGGCTGATTTCACTACTTGGTAGTAGCTTCCTTTGTTGACCAATGTCATTTTTTTGGTCTCTAGAATGGCGTTTAAAAGAGGAATTAGCTCATCTTTCTCCACCCCATCTTTGTTGGCAACAAAGTTTATTTTACCTTTGATTTCGCCATCAATTAAGATATTTTTACCTGTAATTTTACCGACCATTTTAACAAAATCATTAACACTTAAATTAGAGAAGTTAATGTTTACTTTTTCTGCATGTACTTGTACACTTAATGCTAAGATTAATCCTAATGCTAATTTACTGAATTTCATATTCTATATCCTCACTTTTACCGTGTCTCTCTACGGTTAATGTTAAATTTTCTATATTATTTATTTTTTTAAAGAAGCCCATGGCAGCTTTTAATGAGTTGAGTGGTTCATTGTTTATTCCCATGAGAACGTCACCTCTTTTAAGTCCAAGTTTCTCAAAGTCACTCCCTTTTTTTACATAATTTATTTTGAAGCCGTTGAGCTTACCATTTTTTTGGTTTTGGGCAATACTTATATCATCCCATATTTTATCAATATTTTTTGTATAAGAGGTGAGTAGATTTCGTGAGATGACTTTAACCCCATTGTTTTCTACAATTCCTTTGTTACTGTTTTGTCTCTTTAGTGTACTATTTTTTCGTGTTGGTTTTGTTGCTGAAGGCATAGTGTTTTTTACCTTATTCAAACTCAATTTAAACTCTCTACCTGACTTTTTAAAGAGGGCGTAGTTTGCACCTGCTGAGATGAGTTCAAAACCATTAATCTTTTCATGTCGTGACAAGATAGTGGTCTTTCGTCCCTTTTCTACAGTAACTACCAATGTTTTTTTGGAGTTGTAGAGTCCCAGTAGTTTGTAGCCTGACATTGAACTCACTTTTGGTGCAGTTGGTGCCTTTATGTGATTAATAGGAGCAATATGGGTAGAGGCATTGTTTAGACGAACACGGTAATAGAGCTTTTTAACACGGTTCTCTTCTTGGTAGTTCTCTCCTGCTTTAGGTAGAAAAAGCAGAGAGATGGCTATCCAGATGATTTTAATAATTGCCACCACCATAAGAATAAAAATAAGGGTTGAGAGATGTTTACTATTAATAATTTGTTTCATAGTACCATCCTTTGGTTGCATCTTTTTTTAAGAATTTTTTGATTGTTTTTAACTCTTTTGGAGAGGGAAAAAGAACTTCTACTCTTCTATCTTTTAACGCAACTTTACCATTAAGTGTACCAAAACTTCCCTCTCCTTTAAGAAGAATATTAAGAGGATTTAGCACTGAATAGGTTGCTGTAAGGGTATCAATTTTTTTAGGAGCCATCAGATGAAAAGCTTCATTGATATTAACATTGTCTACATCCAACTTAGCATAGAGAAAAAGAAATACTAAGTTTAGGTTAACACCATTTGCCATTTTAATACCATTATTATAGATGTCTGCATTTTCTATTTTGAGACCCATCCATGTATCTTTAATAGTTTCATTTGAGATAATAATATTCTGCTTTTTTAATGATTTCTCTACAAGGTAGTATAACTCCTGCTTGGGTGCAAACAACCATAACAAGAGTAGTGCCAATATAAAGCCACCAACAATTCGTTTTACCATTTGCATGTGAACTCCATTGTATATTTATTTTTAGAACGTTGTTGTACATTCAAGTTTGTAATTTGAACAGGAAGATTAATAAGTTTATTAGTAAGTTTCGTAAGTTCACTACCTGTTAACTCTTTGTATGAAGCTATTAGTTTTTTTGATTTTTTATTAAAAGATTGTACTTTAGAGCTTTTGACAACAGTTTTTAAAGTAGCAACTTTAGAACCCAATCCTTTTCCACCCCACTGTTCTTTAAGAGTTAAAATAGTGTTGATTTCAGAAATCTTTTTGCTGATTTCTGTGCGATTCTCTTTGACATAACTGTTTTGTGATAATTTATAGAAAAAAGCAGATAGTGCAAACAATAGAGCCAATAGAACAATCAGTTCATTCTTATAGCGTTGAAGTGTCATTAAATTCATATTCTCTTCTCTACTTTCACGTCAAGTCCACTGTTTGAATTTTTAAGTTTTTTAGCGTTTGCATTACGGGTAACTTGCTTGGCTACATTGCTATCAGAAGCTTTTATGGTTGCTTTTATATTCTTTTTATCAATGGTTAAGTTAATAAGTTGACTCTTTGTTGAGAGCAACTTTGAAATCTCTTTAATGGTCTGACGTTTTGAAATTTCATGTTTTTTAATAGGTTGGTATTTGTTTAAAAGTGTCATTCTAAAATCACTATCATCATATCTTGGATGTTTTTTGAGCAGTTCAGATACTAAGGCTTCATCGTTGGCAACAGAGGATTTAATACGTGTTCCTTCCACAATGAAAATAGCCCCTAAAATACACAAAAGTGAGCTTAGAAGAATGGTCTCTTTTAGGGAGATAAAAGAGTTGAGTGATGCTCCCATGGTAATACCAGAGGAGAGTTTCTCATTGGCAATATTGAGCTGATTAAACTCCATATCATTCTCCATAAGTTGACGAGGAATAAGGGTTACAGTACCATCAATGGTTTGTAAAATATTTTGTTCAGAGAGTAAAACAGGTTCTGCTAATGCACTCTCTAGCTCTTGTGCAAAATAGATTTTGGAGACACGATGCTTTTCAATCCCAACGCTCTCTAAGAATTGGTCAATCTCTTCTATATTATAGGCGAAAAAACACCATTGGTCTTGACATTTATTAACATGATACTGATACTCTGTGGCATGGTCAAGGTAATCATCAAAAAGCGATGCTGCTATCTGTTTTGCCTGATAGGCAAAGCGTATCTCTAATGTTTCACGTATAAAGGTGTAAAATTGGGGTGTCAGTATAATTTCAACTGAGTTTTCTAATGTAACTGGTTTCATATCTCTATGAATAAATAGTCTTTTGTTATTTTTGTCCATTGAACTCAAAGTTACTGCTCCTTCCTTCTATATAATTAAAATTGAACCCATATTGTCTATCTCTATAGGCGTATGTTGTCTCACAATTCATGGCATTTAGTGCTTTTTTAGCATATATGTTCTTATTAAGAGGATCACTAATACCATTGTTATGTAAAAATGTGAGTAATGTCTCTTGGTCTCTATCCCACTCTTGTACTATCTCAATGGGTATCTCAAATGCTACTGAAATAAATTCAGCAGAGAGAAACTTTCCATCAATTTTAGTACGATTGTTATCCCCTTTGGTAAAGGAGAAATATTTCTCCCAGGGTACTGTTAAAACTTTTTTATCATCGTTTTCTAAAAAATAATTTGTAATAATTCTATTAAACTGTGCTTTTGAGGTAATCCCTTTTTGAGGGGTTATCCTTGGGGTAAACTCTTCATTCCCATCATGTTCTCCTCTGACAGCTTGAATAATTTCTCTTTCAAGCTGCGAAGGGTTTTCTATATTATACATTTCTATTATATTTTGCAAAACTTTTTTAGTTAATTCTGTTTTTTCAGGAACTCTTCTTGTCAAATCCCTGTTTAGCCATGAAATTGGTGGCCCTATCATTAAGGGTTTACAATTTAAATTTAATGAAAACGCACTTTTGCTCTCATTTAACATCATTGGCATGGTATAAAGTATCTTTAATTTATCACTATTGTTACTTCCAGCTGGGAAAAAACGTTTTAAAATATCTACACTGTTACTATATAGTAGGTTACCCTGTATAATAGCAGAAGTGACTCCAGCGTCTTTTTTTACTTTATCCAAATAGCTAAAGGATATAGCGATTATAGCCATGATGGAAGTAATGACCATCATTGTTATTAAAAGTGCAATACCTCGTTTTTTTTTATCCATAATAAAGCTCAATTCAAGTAAAATCAGCACTATTATAACTAACTTTAACTAAGGAATTTAAATATGACTAAAGAAATTGACCTAAAATCACAAAATAATAATAATTTAAGTATTAATAAAAGTACAAATGTAACGTTTGAAATTAAGCAAACACAACAACTAACAACAAAAAAAGCCTTTACACTGCTTGAGTTACTGGTTGTTATTGCTATTTTAGGAATGTTGGCTGCTTTTGTTGTGCCAGCTGTGGTTGGAAAGAAAGATGAGTCTCAACGAAAGATTACCTGTACGCAGATGTCTTCTATTGAAAATGTATTAGAGACATTTAAAATGGACAATTCAAATTATCCAGATTCAGAAGAGGGGCTTGAAGCACTGACTAAAAACCCAGATACAGATAAGTACCCACAATATTCACGAACACCATACTACAAAAAATTACCAAAAGATTCATGGGGAACACCATTCATGTATATGAAAACTGAAAATGGATTTAAACTTAAAAGTTATGCAGGTGACCGAAAAGAGGGTGGAACAGGGGGAGATGAAGATATTATCTACCCTGGTTGTGAAAACTAATTTTCAATCATTATGAAAAGTACCAAAGCCTTTACACTTTTAGAACTCATTGTTGTTATTTTTATCATAACACTAATGGGGGGCATGATGTTCTCTTCCTCGATGCATAAAGAGAAAGAAGAAAAAAAAGTGCTAGACCCTACCACCTTACCCAAAACATTTCGAGAATCATTTAAAGGGCAAGGGGATACCGAGCTTTTTTGTGTAGAAAAAGGCTCAGAGTGTTACACGCTTCAAAATGGTAAAATATCACCCTACACAGAAGGTACAAAATTTGGTAAGAATATTGAGATTTATAAACTCGATAACGATGACCATTTTACACAAGTTGAAGAGCTAGGTCGTTTTAAAGATAAAAAAATTGCATTGCGTTATCATCTTTACCCTAATAGTAGTACCACTCAAATGGTACTTAAGAACAATGAGGGTATCTACTATCTTCCAAGTTATTTTGGCAATGCTAAAAAAGTTGCTGATATGGATGAAGCGAAAGAGTTATGGCTAAAAGATAGCTATGACCTAGGGGATAGTGGCTCTTTTTTTTAAAGAATTGAATAAAGATATAGAGAGAAAATAGTATGAAAAAAAACACTAATATAGTTAAAAATGCTTTTACACTCATCGAGGTATTGGTCTCGGTTATTATTGTATTTATTGTGGTTATTGGTGCCATGAAAATGAGTAAAGAGAATCGAAATATGGCACAATATCTACTAAAGCGTGGGAGTAGTGAACTCGATAACGCACTCTTTTTAACCAAAAAAGTACAACGTTATAGTAATGAGAAAAAAAATGCTTATGATTTACTGGTTGATGAATTTTCCATTAAAGATATGGAGAGTCGTGAGGTTCTAAAAAAACTTGAAAAAACGATTAACATTACCGAAGCAATGCCTATCCCTGTTGGGGGTGAAGATGGTGCACCACAGTTTGTATTTTACACCAATGAAATTTTACTGAATGGAAATTATCCATCCAGATATTATACTTTTAAATAGAGTATAAAGTTATTGTTGACAAGGGTCAATAATAGCCTCTTGATTAGGGTAGAGATAGACCTCAACACGTCTATTTAATGCCATGTTTACATCAGATGTATTTTCAGCAACTGGTTTAAGATAAGAACACCCTTTTGAGTAGACTGGATTGGTGACACCACTGTTATGAATGGTATTTCCTACAGATGAAGCTCTCGCTTCTGAGAGTGCTTGATTATGTTCAAAACTTCCTCTACTATCAGTGTGTCCTACAGTTTGAATAATCATATTAGCATAAGCAGGTTTTTGAAATGCAGGAATCATCTGTAAAATCTCATTTTGAGCCGATGCAGTGGGGGTCGAAGAGTTGGTTACAAACATCATTGGGTCACGGAACATAATCTTTACAAATTTATCAGTATTCGAGACAATTACCTCTTTTTTAGGGTCTTTCTCTGCTGTTGGATTGTTGTCTACGTTAGTGTTTAATACCTGTGCGACTTCAGCAGCTTGTTGGTCTAAACTGTACCCCACAGCAGCACCCACAGCAGCACCAATAGCACCACCAATGGCAGCACGTTTACCACCTCTATTGGCAGTAGTTCCACCAACTACAGCACCAAGTAAACCACCAATAATAGCTCCTGTTTGTGCTCTGTTAGTTGAACCATCAGCATTGGTAACAGTTGGCATTGTCATTCCACCATTAACACATCCTGTCATTAGAAAAGCAACCAATGAAGTTGCGATAAGAGGTTTGAAAATTTTTTTATTCATTACATTTTCCTTGTATTTTAGTATCAAGAGTATAACATAATTAATGTAAAGTAAATGTGGAAGAGAAGACAAGGAGAAGCTCCTTGTCTAAGAAGTGAAAAATATTACGATTTGCTACCTGGTTTAATGGCTATTGAACCCTCTTGACACATAGGGCACTCTTCTGGTGAAAACATCTCAAAAGTAAAGTCATCAAGGGCAAAAAATGGGACAGAAGAGGAGAGCTTACACGCCTCTTGGGCTTCAAGAGAAGAGCCTTCTCGTTTACAGAAACCTCGATTTGCCAATGAGGCAAATGCCACAACATTGGCACCTAAATCTTCAATGGCAAGGGCAGCTTTCATAGCAGAGCCACCAGTGGTGATAATATCTTCACAAATGAGAATATTTTCTCCTTTGGCAACTTCAAATCCACGGCGTAACTCCATACCACCCTCTTTTTTCTCAACGAAAATAGAACGTACACCCAGTGAGCGAGCCAGTTCATAGCCAGCTAAAACACCACCTAAAGCAGGAGCACAAACAGTATCTATTTGAATACCACTTTTTTGAATCATGTCGGCTAATGCATTACAGATAAGTTCTGCACGTTTTGGATTTTCAAGGACTTTTGCACTCTGTAAGTATCGCTTAGAGTGATTACCACTTGCCAAAAGAAAGTGACCATCTAAAAGTGCTTGGGCATCTAAATATTCTTGTTCAATATTCATTGAATTATACTTTTAAGATGTCAGCTTCTTTAGCTGTAAGGGTTGATTCAATATCAGCAACATTTTTATCAGTAATCTTTTGAATCTCATCTTGACCCCTTTTAGAATCATCTTCTGAAATATCTTTAGCTTTTTCAAGCTTTTTAATTTTGTCATTACCATCTTTACGAATATTTCTAATAGCAACTTTGGCTTTTTCAGACATTCCTTTGGCTTGTTTAACAATCTCTTGACGTTGCTCTGAGGTCATAGCAGGGAAAAAGAGTTTAATGAAGTCACCATCATTGTTAGGATTTACTCCAATGTTAGCCTCTTGAATTGCTTTTTCGATGTCACTTAAGAGATTTTTCTCCCATGGGGTAATAGAGATAGTCGTCGCATCCGTAACAATAACGCTACCTACTTGATTTAATGCAGTTGGTGTTCCATAGTAGTCCACTTTAATATTGTCAACAATGTTGGTGCTTACTTTACCTGTTCTAAGGGTAGAGAAGTCTCTTTTTAAAGCATCAATACTTTTACTCATCTGTTCTTGCGTATGATCATAAATTTCATTTAACATAGTTTACATTCCTTGGTTAATAATAGTGAATTTTACCCTTTTTTTGCTTGTAATAGCGTAAGTAAAAAAAATGGAAGTGGAGGGAGTAGGGGGTATAAAGAGGAAAAAATCCTCTTTATGTTACTTTGTAGGTGTTGTGTTTTCTGTTGTAGGAACAGAAGTTGCTGTATTAATGGTATCGGTAACTGAGTGAGCTTTTTGTTGGTTATATAAGTAACCCATAGCCAGTGTGTTGAGTACAAATAAGATAGCCAATGTAAATGTAGCTTTAGATAAGAATCCTGCTGGTCCTTTAGCACCAAACATAGACTCATTACTTCCACTATAAGCACCAAGTCCAATACTTGAACTCTTTTGTAATAAAATGGCAATAACTATCGCAATAGTTAAAAGAATTTGTACAACTAATAATGTTGAAATCATTTTTTCCTCTCTGAATGTTGAAGTTGTTCTCTAAAATAAACTTCAAATTGGGTATAATTTTGGCGATTATACCCTAAATTAATTGAAACTGAGATAAATGAAAATAGTTAAAGAATTCTCGCGATTTGCATCTGAATACGATACCTACAATGTTATTCAAAAAGAGGTTGCCAAAAAGTTAATTGGTTATGTTAAAAACAAAAAATATAATACGATATTAGATTTAGGTTCGGGAGATGGGGGTGTCTATAGAGCACTGCTTGAACATAGTATTTCATTTAAAAAGTTTGTAGCCCTTGACTTCTCTAAAGAGATGTTATCACTTCATCCAAATGCCACTACTATTGAAAAAATATGTATGGACTTTAATAAGGTAGATGTCTCTTCCATATTTAAACATCAAACAATAGATTTATTAATTTCCTCTTCTGCATTACAATGGAGTACAAATTTATATTCTGTATTGTCTTCAATCACACAACTCCCTGCTAATGCCTATTTCTCTTTTTTTACAGCCAATACATTTAAAACATTACATCAAACAGCTAACATACGTTCGCCTATTTACTCTAAATCTGAAATTATTGATACGTTAGATAGATTATTTATTTATGATATTGATATGGTTGAGTATAGATTAAGTTTTAACTCTGTTCATGAGATGCTTCGATATATCAAACATAGTGGTGTGAGTGGTGGAGTTAAACAATTAGAATTTAAAGAGATAAAGCAATTAATGGAGAAGTATCCATTAGATTATTTAGAGTTTGAAGTGATATTTGTGAAAGTGAAAGAGAGAAAACAGGTATAGAAGAGAGAATCTCTCTTCTATAGGGTAAAGTTAATCGTCACCCATAATTCCTAATAGTTGTAGGATAGCTGTAAACATATTAAAGAAGTCTAAAAATAGTGATACAGCAGCATCTACAGGTGAATCATAGGCACCGTTTGCAATATTTTGTGTATCATAAATAGTAAACATTGAAAATAGTAATAAAATACCAGCTGTAATAACTACATGCATTAATGGACTGTGTAATATAAACATATTTACAAGTGAAGCAATAAATATAACAACAAATGTTATAAAGAGTGGTTTACCCCAACTTGAGAAATCGCTTTTTGAGTTAATAGCAAAAAGACTTAACGCACCAAATAGTACAGAAGTCATTAAAAAAGCATTACCAATAAATGCACCATTTCCTTGAGCAATAGTAAAAGCTAAAAGAGGAACAATCATTACGCCTAATGCAAATGTAAATACAAACAGTGCCATAAGATGTAACATATTATTTTTTCTGGTCATCGAAAAACCAAAAAAAGCCATAAACATAACGAATCCAAAAATAAACCATTTAAATTGAGCAATAGCTTCTACATAAGGCATAGCTAGGTATGCTCCTGCTGCAGATGCTATCATACTTGCTCCAAGCAGTTGATATGTCTGTTTCATAAATGTTACAGATGCTGTTCCTATATTTGTGTCGTACGCAATATCTGCTGTACCATTATTATAATCTCTATCATAAAGAGCCATATTAATCCTTTGTGTATAACTTGTTAAATAATTAATTTTTACAAGTTTAAATAAAATATTTATATCAATATATCATTGATATATGTCAGCTTAGTATATTGAGTTGATGTTTAAAAGAAGTTGAATAAAAGTTGATTTTTTGAGAGATTAGAAAGAAGTTCAGAAGAGAAAAATCTCTTCTGAAGGGAGTAGGTTTTAAACTATTAATATAGACCTAAAGACTCCATTGTTGCAACAGATAAACCAGCTACTGGTAAACCTTTAGCTTTTTGGTAAGCTCTTGTTGCTGATCTTGAAGCTGAACCCCAAACACCATCAATTGGTCCATTGTAGAAACCTTCATTTCTAAGAGCAGTTTGTACTCTTGAAATAGTTACAGTAGACATATTTTTCTTACAAACAATTGGTACCCATTTAGCATAACCATCTGCAACCATTCTCTTTTTAGTTACAGTTTTGTATGTTGCTGGAATAGCCATTCTTCTTTCACTTGCTGGTGTAATAAGTTTTTTAACTTTTACAGTTGTGTATCTAGCAGGTGTTGTAACAACTTTTGTTCTTGCAGGTGTTGCAACAACTTTTTTAGAAACTTTATTGTATTTAGCAGGTGTTGCAGTTAAACAAACTTTGTTTCCTGTTGCTCTAGCAGATGCAGAAAGTCTTGAACCTGAACCCATTCCAGCACCCATTCCAGCACCATTTCCTGAACCGTCACCATAACCAGCACCATTACCAGCACTCATACCTGTTGACATAGCACCTGCACAGCTACCTGGGTTAGAAGTCCAACCATATTGACCTGGAGCTACTTTTTGTGTTTTAGTTACAGTTTTGTATGTAGCAGGAACTGGAATACTTCTGCTTGATGCAGGTTGTACTAATTCCTGAATATTCACAGTTTTATATACTGGTGGAGTTGTTACTTTTCTAGTTGTAACTGGTTTAGCAACTACTTTTTTAGTTACAGTTTTGTATACAGCTGGGATTTCAACTAAACATACAACTTCAGATTGATTACATCCTCTGTCTTGACATTTTGTTTTTTTCCACTCTGTTCTAGCTGGAGATACTTGTACTCTTTCTCTAACTGTTTTATATTGAGCTGGTGATTTAACTAGTTTTTCTGTACCTTCAGATACAAGAATTCTTTTAGTTACAGTTTTATATTTAGCTGGAACAGCAACAACTCTCTCAGATGCTTCAGATGCTAAAACTTTTTCAGTAATTTTTTGGTATTTAGCTGGTGCATAACACTCATAGTAACAAGTACCTGCTTGAGCAGCACCAGTATTCATACCAGCAGCTTGAGCAGCACTTAAAAGTGTGTTTGATGCTTCTGGAGCATTAGTTCTTAAACTTGTTCTCCAAGTTTTTGATGCAGGAACAGCTAAAACTCTTTCGTAAACAGTTTTGTATGTAGCTGGAATAGTTACAGTTCTCTGAGTACCATCAGATACTTTGATTTTTTCAGTTCCCCATCCATATTTAGCTGGAATAACTTGAACTTTTTCACTTGCTTCTGATGCTAGAACTCTCTCTGTAGATGTAGCATATTTAGCTGGGAAGAATGCTTTTGTAAAACATTGTCCTGGTCTCGCTGGTGGTAAATCGTCTCCATCGATTGCTGAAGCTTGTGCTGTTGTCATTACTGCGATAGCAATAAGTGATAATTTTAATGTACTTTTAATTGTCATAATATTCTCCTATGTATTTGATGCAAAATTAACGCATGGGATATTATAAATAAGTTTACCTCAGGCACAGCTTAAAATAAAAAAAAATATTAATAATTATAGTGCAAATTGTTAAAATAATTTTTTTGCTATTAAAAAAGAACTTTTCCATATAATATTAATGTAAGTTTTAAATAAAAAGTAAAAATTTTTTCATAAATCCATAAAAACCCTTGACATCCATTACAGATTTCTCTATAATACGCGTCCAAGAACATTGGGAGCTACTTAAAGAGTATTTAAGAGGGTGATGAAAGATGTTTAAGGAAAGAAATAAATGATCTTTAACAACTAAATATAAGTAAACAAATCAACGTCTATTTGAGTTTTTTTCGATGTTTTTTTAAAAAACACGACAAAAAGATAACTTAGATAGAAAAATTTAAGTGATTCTTTG
>Ga0256827_10000745_pt1 | contig 20511 bp, 17 predicted proteins | sample CV84metaG_FD_185977 | JGI IMG/M metagenome (GOLD analysis project Ga0256827, IMG submission 185977) | Hydrothermal vent microbial communities from East Pacific Rise, Pacific Ocean - CV84 | ecosystem: Environmental > Aquatic > Marine > Hydrothermal vents | place: Pacific Ocean: East Pacific Rise... | reverse complement strand
TAATTTTTCATACTGTATGCCAACTAAAATAGTATATGGAACTAATGAATTAGATAATATAGATAAATATATTAATGAAAGAAGAACCCTTTTAGTAACATCAGAAGGATTTATAAAAAGAGGTTTGATAGATAGAATAAACTCTTTAACACCACATATAGTAGATGTAATCTCTGAAATAAAATCACATCCTGAGTTTAAAGATTTGAAAATCACATATGAAAAAATAGCTAAAATTGATTTTGAATTAATTTTAGCCATAGGGGGAGGAAGTGTTTTAGATGCTTCAAAATTCTTTTCTGTTCAAAATGACAATAAAGAAGCTCAGTTTGTAGAAGATATAATAAAAGGTAAATTACCTAAAAAAGATTATAATCTTATTCCTATCATATCTATTCCAACAACAGCAGGAACAGGAAGTGAAATAACTCCTTGGGCTACTATTTGGGATATGGATGAAAAAAAGAAGTATTCACTGCATTTATCGGATTTATTTAGTGAAATTGCACTTTATGACCCCATGCTAACACTATCTGTTCCTAAAGATATTACTATCCAAACAGGATTAGATACACTATCACATGCTCTTGAATCAATCTGGAATAAGAATGCTAATGAAATAACCATAGACTATGCTATTAAATCTGCAAAACTCATCATAAATAATCTACTACTACTCTCAAATGATTTAAATAATTTAGAATATAGAGATAGTATAATGAGAGCTTGTATGTATGCAGGACTTGCATTTTCAAATACTCAAACAGCAATTGCTCATGGAATGAGTTACTATATTACTGCACATAAGAATATACCTCATGGAATAGCTTGTAGTTTTACACTACCATTACTTATTGATAATATTATAGGAAAGTATGATTTTATAGATGAAGCATTATTAAATATATTTGGAGAGTTAAGCTCAAATAAATTACGAAATATATTAAAAGAGTTAAATATCTCTACAAAATTTGAAGATTATAATATAAATAACGATGAACTTAATAAATTGAAATTCTCATTATTAGATAATCAAAGAGTTAACAATAGTCTAATAACTTTTAAGCCTCAATAAACCAAGGATTTTCCCGTAGAAATAGTAAACTGATTTTTGTTTTGACATCTGAAAACCATTCACTTTTTGAATGAATTTGATAATACATTTCTAAATTTTTACGATCAGCTTCACACTCTTTAAAATCATTTAAATACTCCTTAACTATCATTAAAATTTCTGATGAATTATTATCTTCTATCTGAAGATCCAGTTTCTCATATGTTTCATTTTTAAAATGGCTTAGTTTACTATTATTTATAATCTCAAAATATTTTTTTAGACCTATATATTCTCCATTTAGTTGAAGTTTTTTAGGGATATATATATCATCTTTTGTAGAGTAAGGAGGAGCATCAATTGGCATATGATTTACCCCAAGTCTTGTTTTAGAAAAAACATTACAAATATCTAAAATACCAGAATGTCCACCTATCGCAAATTCACATTGAGATATTAAAAATATATCCATAAAATCACTTTGGAATTGATTGTATGGATAATCTATACATTTAGCATGTTTAAATAAAAGCTCATTTTGTACAATACTTCCTATTCTAACAATAGTATAACCGTTTTTTATAAGATATTTAATTGCCAATTCATAACTATTAATATCTGCATCTCTATAATTATGATATGACCAATCTTGATTTTTAAAAGTATTAACTAAATATTGACTATCTCTAGCAAATATACAAACAAAAGGTCCAAAAATATTTAGTTTTTTTAGTAATTTTTCTCCTTTAATAATATCTTGTTTATTAAAAAAAATAATTTGTTTTTTATTCATAAAAAGTTCATAAGCATTAGAATGTTGTTCTATATTAATACAATACTTACTTTTTATATAATGATTTGTTAAAGTATATCGTAAATATTTAGCTAGTAAATTATTTTTTAACAAAAATAATTTATCAAACTTCATAAGAACATCTATATATAAATTATACAAAGTATTATTAGCAATCTCTTGTTTATCTATATATGACAATACAATAATATTTTGAGCTTTATATACTTTATTATATTTTATTTGTTCTAGGAATGCTTCAGTCTCTAGGCAAAATTCTCCTATACGATTTGTCCATAGTTTAACTATCTTAATATTAAAATAATCAAAAATATTATTTATTAATTTTATTAATATATTATCAATATATCTTGATAACCGATAATTCAGTAAACTCTTTCTATAAAGATTATTATTTTTAAAAATCATTACTAATTTATCACTACTAATATGTTCAGATAGATTGATATATATTTCTTTAGCCCAACTAGGTGATAAAATAAATATCTTATCTATACTTAATTTTTTTATTTTAGTAGGTTGGTAGATTTCATCACCATCTTTTGAAGCATCAATATATCCACAGATAGATATACCATATGTATCTTTAAGATATTTTTCCAATCCATTTGTCATTGGTGTGTACGGTGATAAATAAATATTTTCTTTTTTCTTTGTATTAAATATCATATCTATATATATTCCAATATTTCTATTTGGGCCTTTGCATAACTTTCTATTGTCCCAATATCCCTATGATAAGTATCATTTAAAAAAGTATTGATCCTACCCATATACATTGGTATTACTTCCTTGCTAAAATCAATATTCTTTTTTTTCAGAGACTCTAAAAATGTAAATATTGATGCTTCACAGATATAGACAGCTCCATTTGCTAATGTTGATGGTGGGTTTTGCACTTTTTCATGAAACTTTTGAACAATACCCTCATCATCAAGTTCAACCACACCACAACTACTTGGATTATCACTCTTAAAGAGCATCATTGTCATCTCGCAAGAGTTAGGTCTCTTATGGTGTGATACGATAAAATCTTGAAAATCACAAAACGATAAATTATCTGCATGTATGAGCACAAATGCCTCGTCTTTAAAAAAGTCTCTGTTTACTAGAAGCGTTCCACCTGTATTTAAAAGCTTCTCTTCATAAACTAGCGTTATCTGGTTTTTAAACCTTGAGTTATTCACAAACTCTTCAACTTGTTTATGAAGATATGAACTGTTTATTAAGAACTCATTCACCCCTATGTCAAAGAGATTTTCAAGCCAGTATTGCAGAAGTGGTTTTCCATTTATAGGGACTAAACACTTAGGAAGTGAGTTAGTTATAGGTCTTAGTCTTGTTCCAAGTCCAGCGGATAATAGTAGTGCTTTCATTAATACAACTCTTTTAAAATCTCTTTTTTATCTAAAGGAATATTTCCAACTCGACTTACCTGAATAGCAGCAGCAATAGAGCCAAGATATGCACTCTGCCAAATATCTGCGCCAACACATAATGCCATGGAGCTACAAGTAAGAAGAGAGTCCCCAGCACCACTTACATCTTTAACATTTATTGAGAGTGCTGTAATAGTATCTGTTAAAAGCTCATTTGCATTAGTATTATATATCATCACACCCTCCGATCCAAGTGTTGTAAATATATATTTTGAATGACTATCAGCTGTAAATTTTTCAGATAGAACGACTAGCCCAGATTCAAAATCACCCAGAGCCAAACGAATCTCTCTCTCAGTAGGAGTAACAAGTGTCATATTTTTAAACTTAGATATATCACCAATTTGGGATGAACTTTGAGAATCAGCTACCATCTCTATCTTATTTTCTTTGCCTATCTCAATTATTTTATTAACAATATCATTTGTTAAGATACCATAACTAAAATCTGAAAAGATTATCAAATCTAACTCTGCAGCATTTTTTTGAATCTTATGCACAATTTTATCTTGGAGTTCTTGTGATATAGCATGCTGTTTGAGGTGGTTTACTCTCAACATCGTTTTATTATTAGCACGAAATCTCTGTTTTAATGTTGTTGGTCTTGTAGCATCTGTAAATAGAGTACTTTTTATATGAAGACTCTTTAATCCTTCATTCACATAACAAGAACTCTCATCATCACCACAAACTGATATAAACTCTACTTTTGCACCAAGTGTTTTTGCATGGGATGCTACTATAGCCGCACCCCCTATAAACTTATCAGTAAAGAGAGGTGAGACAACTATAGTTGGGTCCTCTTGGCTCATACCTAATGGTTCACAGGTTATATACTCATCAACTATTGTGTCCCCAATAACTAATATATTTAACTCAGAAAATTTAGCCACTACGGATTTGAGTTCTTTGAGACTAAAATCATGTCGTTTTTGATAGTTTGGGGAGTGTTTTAGGTGTTGAGTAGAAGATAAAAAGTCTTCTCTAAGTAACTCTAAAGATGTAAAACCTATCTCTCCAGAGCTAAATATGAGTTTTCCACCATAAGCATTTATGATCTCTAGCTCAGGATTTTCCTTATCTTCATGCTCTTTTCCCTTGACTACAATATCGGGTTTATTTTTTTGTATATATTCACTTGCTTCTTCACTAAGAATGAAAGACTCATCTACATAACTCGTTGCATTAATTGACTCAAGTCTTATCTCTTGAGACATTCCCTTGTTATTACTTAGTTTATCATTATGAACACCAACGACTAGATAGTCTCCACTCTCTTTAGCAAATTTTAATAATCTCAGATGACCAGGATGCAATATATTAAAATCACCACTTACAAATACTTTTTTCATAGTATATTATTCCTCATTTTCTTTTACAAAACTAATATAAGATTGACCTCGTCCAAATGCAGAAATAAAATACTTCATATTCTTTATCTTTTCTATCGTTAAGTCACAGCCAAATAAGTCAATAACTTCATCTATTGATAGAATTGTTTCTTTGTTTATATCTTTATCTAAATTTTCTTTTATATTTGCTAAGCACTCTATTATAGATTTTTTATCTTCTGAGATTTTCACTAAGTTTATAAGCCTTAAGCAGTACTTCGATAATTGTATATTTTTTTTACTATTTCTATCTTTTACTAAAAATCTATAATCAATCATATTATGCCATCTTTGAAAAAATTGTTCCTCAAAAGTTTTATTATAATCAAGTATACATGTAGGCAGTTCTTTATACCAAATATAATTATTAAATAAACTAGGAGAAGTTCCTAAAACATAAAAATCTTTTTTAACTATTCCTATAGCATCATTAATGCTAAAGGTATGCTCATATGTAGCATCATTTATTAAGTTATCTAAACACCAATCTTCATGATTTCTAGTCATTCCTTTTAATGTAGAAAGATGAGAAGAAAAAGCATCAACTAAAATTTTAACTTTTTCTTCCATTAACTCAATGTCTTTTATTAAAATATTTGCTATATATCTTCTGATTATTTCAAAGAACATCGTTACTTGATCAGCAGTTGTTATTATAAATATTCCATTTGGTTTTAAAAGAGTTACTAGTTTTGATATAAATTCTTCTTTATTACTTAAGCCTGGAATTAGCCCTTCACACATAATTATGTCATATTTTTTTACAGTATTAAAATCTTCTAAAATACAATTATTGAATAGTATATTTCCCTTATCAATATTTTTAAAATTATCTTTTAATTCTTTATACCCTGTACTATTTGGCTCAATAAAAGTATATGTTTTTGGTAGATATGTATAAGTAACTAAAGAATTATAACCACCGCCAGGACCTATTTCTAATATATCTTTATCCTGAAATGTCAAAGGTGTAATACCTAGTTGTCTATATAAGTTTGTTCTTCTTTTTATATGTTGTGTAAAATTATCTATATCTTGTACTACTGGTGAGATTTTATATTTTTCATAAAATTCTAAGTATTTGTTCATCCCATTTCCTAATAATCATTTGCATCTAATTTAATAACTGAACCTGAAAGTGCCAAACTTTTTTGTTTCACTAAATCAACTACATAACTTGCTATATCTTTTGGCATTAAAAATCGACCTAATGGCTGTCGGAGCTTCACTCTCTCGTACTTTAGTGTATCACTCTGTTTTTTCTTCGCCCAAACACTTCCCTCATGAGCTAAAATTCCAGGTAAGACAGCACATATCATTATCTCATTTTTAATATATACATCTGAAATATTTTTAACATAAGTATTGATTAAACCCTTGCTAAGAGTATATGATGGGGATGCTTTTGTATGAAGTGAGGCTGTAGAGCCTATATGAATTATTTTACTTAATTTATCTACTAGAGACTGAGATAGAGCATTGTTTATTTTCACAGATACCGTAAAGTTGTTATATATACTCTCTTCTAATACCTTAGTATTTATAGGATGCTTATCCTCTGCTAGATTCGTACCGAAGTTATGTACAATCGCACATATATTCAAGTGCTGTATTTTTTGGATTAATTTTTTTTCTATATTATTTTTCGCAAAATCTATCTTGATGCTCTTGTGCTTTAGTTCTGGATTTAAAAGTTTTTTTGCCTCTTTTAAATTTTTTTTACTTCTTGAAGTTAGGATAATGTGATAGCCAGAAAAAGAGAGCTCTTTTGATATCTCTAAACCCAGTCCTCTACTCGAAGCAGTTACTAAAACATATTTTTTCACTATACAAAGCCTAGGTGCTCAACATCTAAATAATCAAGTATCATCTGATTTTTACCATTTGCGACACAGTGATTTTGACAATCTACAGAGGGATTAATCTTAAAAAACTTATCCTTATCGTTAAACCAAAAATCTTTAAAACTTTTTTCTTTAATGCTCCCTACTAAACCATTATCTAAGTTATAAGCTTTATCTTGACATGGATAAACATTTAAATCAGCCCCAATCACGGGTAAAACTTGAGAGTATGGGCACCAAATATAATCCTTGTCAAACTTATCTTCTAAGTAGTGGTAACTATCAAAGACTTCAAAGTTCTCATCCTCAAGTTCATCTTTAACCTTTTGAGAGAGCAGTTTAGCTTGTTCATAAAATGGTTTATGATACTCGTTATTTTTTGCACCCTCATTCTCAACAACACAGCCTGAGAGTTTAATGCTATCAACACCTATCTCTTTCATCAGCTTCGAGAATTGATATATTTTTGCGTAATTAGTTGCATCTATAATAAAACTCACCCCTAAATTACAACTTCTCTCTTGTATGTTTACAAACTCTTTCATATTATTTACTATTTTAGTAAATTCACCCACTTTAACATCTCTTGCTTTAGCATAACTCTCATTATCATAGCCATCAATAGAGACTCTTAACCATGTAGCGTTTTTAGCAAAAAGCTCTGCTATTTCACCTTTTAGTTTACTACCATTTGTTAAAGAGGCAAATGGAATCTTATTTTCAATGAGCTTTTGAATTGTTTGTGTAAAAAACCTATAAGTAAAGGGCTCCCCACCACCACTAAAAGTGATAGCTTTTACTCCCATATCTTTACAGTCATCTATGATTTCCATCATCTTAGACTCAGGAATAAAATCTTTTTCAACCATATCTTGACCTAGTTGTAAATCATCTGACTTATAAGCACAGTACCAGCAGTTATGATTACATACATTTGTAGGTTTGATTCTTATGTGAATAGGGGCTTTAACCTCAACTTCGCTTGGAAGGGAGTCTATCTTATCTTGATAATGAAATATTTTTAAATTTGAATACTTATTTGCCATTACTTTACATCCTCAAAATATATAAACTCATAATCACCCGTATAGTTCCACTCATCATACATCCATGTCCACTCTTGTGGCTTAAAGAAACTCTCACAAGTCAAAGCCCAACACTGAAGATTAAAAAGCTCTGCCTCATTTTTGTAAGACTCTACCATAATAAACTGATTTTTCCCAACTCTTTGTATCTCACACACTGCATTTTTCAAATCATAAATAGCTAAGTTGTGTAAGGTTCCAAGTGAGACAACTAAATCAAACTCATTATCTTCATAATCATACTTCTCTTGTGCTTTTGCAATACTAAGATACTCTTTTACCTCATCTTTTGCATTCGCTATAGCATACTCAGAAGAGTCAAATCCACAAACTTCAATACCAGGTAACAACTGCTTAATCTCATAGATAAGAAATGCTTTACCACATCCAACATCTAAAACCTTAGACTTATCTGTTAGCTTATACTGCTTTATGAAGTCCTCTGCTATCTCTTTCCATCTTCCATCATATTTATATCCACCATACCCAAAGCGTCTATCACCATCCCAGTAGTCATATCCATACTCTTTAGATTTCTGCATACAAGTGATTTTATCATCAACCATTCTATCAATATACTTTCGAGATGTTCTCTTATGTAACTTGTTAAATATATATAATTCTTTACCCATTATTTACCCTTTTTACAATAGAACTTGCATCTATACCAAACTCTTTTCGTAGATAGTTACAACTACCTATTTTATGAATATAATGGTTCTTAATTGCAATTTTTTCAATCTTTACATCGATACTATGCAGCATTGCAAAATCACTCAGTATAGTTCCTAAACCACCCTCGCTAAAGTGCTCTTCTACTACATAAACAGTAGCATACTCTTGTAAGATTTTTTTTGTTTGCTCTTCATCAAGTGGTGCTATTATCGCAAATGATATTAACGCTACATCTACGAGCTCTTCACTCGCTTTTATCACCTCATCTACTATGGAACCATGAAAAACTATCACCTTTGAGTTGCCATTTTTTATATATGTTGGTTGAGTGATGTCAATATTCTCTTCAAAAAGAGTAGGTTCACCACTCCTACTAATACGAATATAAGTAGGATTTTGACTCTCTATGGCATACTCTAGTGCTTTTTTTACCTGAATAGGATCACTAGGTGAGATTATATTTAAGTTTGGCATTGTTTTAGCGAGTGTAATATCTTCAACACTGTAGTGTGTCATACCAGCAGGTGCATATGTGATTCCAGAGCCTATGCCGATTAAAACTATAGGTAAGTTAGCATAGCAAACATCAACTCTTACCTGCTCATAACATCGCATCAAAACAAAGGGAATAATATTATAATAAAAGACCTTATGACCACTCAATGCCATACCACTTGCAAGACCTATTGTCGCCTGTTCATTGATACCAGGGTTAATATACTGAGAAGGTAACTCTTTTTGAAAATCTTCCCAAACGCCAAAACCAGCATCTCCAGCGATTAAAAAACCATCGCTATACTCCTCGCAATATGCCTTAATCTCTTTTGCAGCACTATTTCTCATCTCTACTCTCCAACTCTTCTAAACCCTCTGCTAAGAACTCATCTGTTACTATAAAGTAGTGCCATTTCATCTCATCTTCCATAAAAGAGACACCCTTCCCTTTTATCGTATCACAGATTATCATTTTTGGTTTCTCTGATGGGCTATCAATTGCTTTTTTAATCGCATCTACATCATGTCCATCTACTCTATATACATCCCAGTTAAAACTCTGAAATTTCTCATCAATAGGTTCAAATGAGACTAATTCACTCGGTCTTCCATACCCTTGAAGGTTATTTCTATCTATAAATACTACTAAGTTATCAAGATTCATTTTTGGTGCTAACATAGCAGCTTCCCAGATAGATCCCTCTTGTGTCTCACCATCACCCATAAGAACATAAACCTTACTCTCTAAGTTCTTCAACTTTTTAGAATAAGCAAATCCTAAAGCTTGTGGCAGACCATGTCCTAAACTTCCACTTGAAATCTCGATAGCCTCAGAGGTCTCTTTGTCTAAGTGTGCTGGTAAAGAGCCACTATCTTGGTAGTAACTAAAAAAGTCACTTTTACTAAGATACTCCTTCTCATAGAGTGTTGCATAAAGAGCCATAGCCCCATGCCCCTTACTCAGGATAAATATATCTCTATTCTCATCATCAAAAGATGCTATGTTTAATGTGTCAAAGTATAAAACACTTAAAATATCCACACAAGATAGAGCTGTCCCCGTATGAGGGCCCTTTGAACTATGGGCAATTCGTAAAATATTTTTTCTTATATTTTTTGCTTTTTCTTTTAACACCTACTTATCTCCCAAACATTCAAACCAATCTTTTGTGGCTTCTTCTATACTTGTCTCATCCCAAACTGGTGCATCTCTCCACTGCTCTATATTTTCAAGCATTATTTTTACACCATCTTCAAAACTCACTTTAGGAATCCATCCTAACATATTTTTTATCTTTGATATATCTGCATAAGTACAGTCTGGCTCACCCGGTCTTTTAGGAATATATTTTTTCTCTCCACCTAAGAGCTCTACTAGATAGTTTATACTATATGTATTATCACTTCCTACATTAAATATCTCTTGAGTTAAAGCACTTTGAGATGCTAAGTAACAAGCATCTACAATATCTGTCACATAGGTAAAATCTCTTGTCTGTTCACCATCACCAACTATGGTAAGTGGTTTATTGTTTAGTAGTTGTGCTAGAAAAACACCAAATACAGCGCCATAAGTTCCACTCGTTCTATGCCTTACACCATAAACATTAAAAAATCTCATACTCACTACAGGCATATCATAGAGCTGTCCCCAGTGCATTACATACTGTTCTGCTACTGTTTTTGTATGTGCATACGGGTACTCAGGAGCTATAGCACTCCCTTCTGGTGTTGGGTATGTATTTGGAATACCATAACATGAACTCGATGCTGCATATACAAACTTTTTTAAACTTTTAGATTTTCTTGAAGCTTCTAAAACTCTTATCGTTCCATCTACATTTGCTTGATGGTATTTTATAGGATTGTTTATCGATGGTACTATGTCAGCAAGTGCTGCATAGTGAAATACATACGCGACATCTTCAAAATACTCATCTAAACTAATGTTATAGTCCCCTATATCAGCCTGAACAAATTTGATCTTACCTTTATGGTGCTCAATATTATCAAGTCTCCCATTAACAAGGTTATCAATAACAGTCACTTCATAACCGTTTCTTACTAATAAGTCCACCATATGAGAACCGATAAACCCTGCTCCACCTGTTACTACTGCTTTCATCTATGCTACCTTATATAAAATTATCATGCTCTTGAGGATTTTTCAATCTCCACAAATATCTATTTACCTCATCCATTCTACAGTTAACTCTACAATCTTTTATGTCTAACTCATTTTTAACATACTTGTAGGAGTTCTCTCTTTTTGAACCTTCCCAAATTTCACTAAAACTTTCATCATAAATATTTCCATAACAGAACTCATCCTTACCAAGATAAGCACTACAGCCAAAAACCTTACCATCAGCAGCTATATAAGCCCAAAAAAATGGAGTAGAGTGGCATGTCTCATAAGAGTGCTGTTTTTGCACATGTTTTTGCATAGTATTTGCACGGAAGATGACATTGAACTTCTCGTCAGATACCTTCTCAACTTCCTCTTGAATATCCATCATTTTACTATAGTCAATATTTTCATACTTATGGGTATCACTTGAGAGATGTTGAGAGTATGGTTTTATAACCAAGTAATCCACACCGAGTTCCTTGCATTTTTTTGCCAAAACTACTGCCTCATGCTTATTTTCAGGAAGTAAAAGCATCTGAACGCCAATAGTACAAGAGAGTTTGTTCTCTTCTCTATATTTGAGGGCATTCTCAAGATTTTGCATTACCCTATAGAAGTCTTTCTCTGCTGTCTGGTGCACCTGCGCATATGTTTGAGGGGTTCCTGCGTTTAGACTTACTTTTATCCATGAACAGTTCTCAACAAAGCGTTCTACTGCTCTTGTATTTGAAGGTACGAAGTTAGTTGTTAAAGATGTATCGATACCGACTTTTGAAGCATGCTCGACTATTAAATCTAAATCTTTAAAAAGAAGAGGCTCACCCTCACCTGCAAACATTATACTTTTTACATCCTTGGCTGCCATATCACTAATAGTATTTTTAAGCACATCAAACTCTAAACCTATGTTTTCATAACCCATGTAGTCTAAAGCACAGAATGTACATCTATGATTACAACCACCAAAAGGGGATATCTCAACATATATCGGATATATTGTTTTTAACTTTTTCCAATCATCCTTCGCTTCATACCATTTAGCTACTCTTATGGGATGTAAGATTAGTTTATGAGAATCTATACTGTATTTATCTGACATAATCCCTCTACTTTCTTATCTTGTTAATGCTTCTAGTAACTTTAGCAAAGCCAAGATTAAATTCAAATTCAGTAAACACCCATGGATTTGTACCTTCATAGTATTTTTTAGATGGGGTCGCTTTTTGCGACACTATAATGTTAAATATCTCATCACTAACTTGATAAGAATAATCTTTTGGGAATTTTTCTATATTTCTTTTTAATTGTTCTTTTAATCTCTTTGGCTCTATGCCATATAATTCAGCTACATCTTTGTCTAATAACACAAAAGTGTCATCGATATGCAGTAGCTTATTTTCTAATGTACTAAACTTCATAATCTCCATAAATATCCTTTTTTCAACTTTTCAAAGATAGATAATAACTAAAGATAATGTGATCGAGAATCATATGTGCATCTTCAACAAGTCCATACTCTCCTTTTTGAGTATCTATATGAAAGTTTATATCTGACAACTCTTTTAACCTTCCACCATCAAAACCTGTCATACCAACAATGGTAACACCCTGCGCTTTTGCATACTCTACTGCTTTGAGGATATTTGCACTATTTCCACTACATGATATAGCGATTAAAAGATCATTTTTTAAAATTTTATCTTTAATTTGTGTATAAAAAATATTTTCATAGCCTGTATCATTTGCTATGGCTGTACATATTGAACTATTATCGCTTAAGCTCTCTACATTAAAGTTTCTAATATTTCTAAGTTTTAACCCAATACTTAAATCATTTGCCATGTGTGATGCAGTTGCGGCACTTCCACCATTTCCGATTATGTATATTTTAGACTTTTTATCAATTGTGTCTTCTAAAATTTCCATTATCTTTTCTATACTTTTTAAATCCAAATTTTTTAAAATTACTGTTAGTTTTTTTATATATTTACTAGCAAAATTTTGCATCATTTACCTTATTTTTAAATCGAATCTTATTGTATCCATATCGACAAAAAATAGCAAAACTTTATAACCTACATCCATTTTAATACGCTAGCAAACAACACCAAAGAACTTTCATCTAAAATAGTTATAAAAAAATTGAGATTTTTCGCATCAACTAAAAATAATTGGCTATAATTAAGTAAATTTAATATATGATTTATATAGTTAGATTGAATCAACTATTTAAAGGTTTTCTATGGAAGAGATAAACACTCTTGTTCAAACAAATTTTCAGAAAAATATAAACTATATTCAGACAAATCATAAAGAACTCTTTAAAAAACTTTCGGCATTAGATAATGCAGTAGAAAATAACCACTATGAAGAAAAATATCAACTTGCATTTGAAAATGGTGCTTTTGATATTTTAATAAGAGAAACACAAACACACCTCTATGAAAAAAATCCTAAAAAATTTATACAGTTACTTTTAAATAGTGTAACTTTAAAAAAAGAAGAAAATAGTTTTATAGCCTTTAAGTCAAATGATATATGGTTAGATATCATTTTGCAAGAAGATATGAAAACATTAGAAAAATTTATATTTTTTGGTGTTGGCAGTGGCGAACATATATGGGAGCTTTACAAAAAATCCCCTGCATCAAACTACCTAATTATAGAAGATGATTTAGAACTTTTTCGTTTAAGTTTAATGACTACCCCGTACTATAAGATGGCTAAAAGTACAAAAATATCATTTAGTATCTTTGAAGATAGTAATGAATTTGAGCAAAATGCAAATAGTTTCTTAGAATATGACTTCCATCTAAATCACTACATAAAATTTCTACAACTTCCATATGTAAATGATACAAAAGTAGATAAATTTCATCTGAAAGTAACAACACAATCACATCTAAATTTTAGCTATAAGAGTATTTTATCTCAATATACCATACCTCTAAAGCGCATACTAAAAGGCTACAACTTTTTAAATTTACAAGATGAACAAAAATATCCTTCACTTGAGCATGTACCTTTTTTTCTTTTAGCTCCCGGTCCATCTTTAAATAAGCATATCAAGTGGTTAAAACAACACTATCACAATTATTATATAGTAGCTCTTTCCGCTACATTACCTATATTGCAAGAACACAATATTATCCCCGATATGATTACTCATACTGATGGATTTCAAAGAAGTGTTGCCCATTTTGAAAAGCTTCATAATCCAAAAGAATATCTTAAGAATACTATTGCACTTATTTCAGCGAGAGCACCACAAGATATATTAGATATTTTTAATAATAAAAATCTTTTTTTATTTGAAAATGGAACAAATTATAAAAAAGATTTTGGTTCCTTTTCTGCATTTTGTTCAGGTTCATCAACATACTTAATACTTCTTGTGTTAAAAGTTAAAGAGCTATATCTCCTTGGTTTAGATTTAGCACTAGATGCAAAAACACAAAAAACACATAGTGATGGCTATATTTACACTCAAGAAGCTCATACAGCTAAAGATACATTTACTTTTAGAGATACTGTTGTCTTAAAAGAAGGAAATTTCACTCGAGAGGTGAAAACAACTCCAAATTTTATACTATCTATAAATGCAATCAATGAAATAACTAAAGCACTTAAAGAAAGCAATACAAAAGTTTACAACCTAAATGATGGCGTAAAGTTTCAAGGTATAGATGCCTTCCGAATAGAGAACATTAAAAACAATCCTTTAATTTATGATAAAAAAAACATACAAGCAAAAGCACTAAATGGTTTTATAAAACACTCAGAACAAAAATTAAGTAAAAAAGAAACACAAAGTATTAAAAATTCTTTATCTCTTTCTGATAAGTATAAAACGATGATTAAAGAATTTGACCTAAAAGTTGATAGCACTGAATTTTCACAACAACTTTTAGATTTATCTAGTTTACTTACTAAAAAAAGTGAAGAGGAAAATTTATCTTTAATTTTTAAACATTATTTTTATACTACATTACCATATATCTTTAATATCTTAAATTCATCATTACAAAATACTATTCAAATAAAAATAAAAACAAAACTAGTACAAGAATTGCTTAGAATTATACAAACCTACCAAATGGACATAAATGAAAAATATAAATAGTATAATAGAGAAAAATTTCAATGCAAATATTGAGTATATAAAAAATAACCATATTAAACTTTTTGAAAAACTATCAGCATATGAAAGTGCCGTTGACAATGGTCATTATATAGAAAAATATGAACTAATACATGAAGATAATGGATTTGATGTATTAGAAAATACAACAAATAATAAACTCTATAACTCAAATATTTCACAGCATACAAATTCTGCTGTATCAAGTGTTAACAAAAACTTAGACAACAACCTCTTTGAATGTTTTGCAAGACAAACTTTTACAAAAAAAGACCTAGAAACTATTCAAAAAAAGAATCCTCTTGAAACACACCATATTTATATTGCTCCTATAATTGAATATATTCAGTCTAATCAATCAAAAAATCAGGAACTCACATCTTTTGATAAATTTATTTTTTTTGGTACTGGTCTTGGTTCTCATATTAATTCTATACACAATAAAATAAAAGCAAAATTTTATTTTATTGTTGAAGATGATTTAGAACTTTTTAGATTATCACTTTTTTGTACAGACTATTCTAAAATAGCACAAGAATCAACACTCTATTTTTCTATCTTTGAAGATAATGATGAATTTGCAATTAGTTGTGAATCTTTTATTAAAAATACATATTATCTAAATCATTATATAAAATATTTTCATATGATAAGTCATAATGACAATAAATATAACCAATTTCATTTAGCAATTACAAATCAACCACACATAAGATTTCTATTTCATGATCTGTTAAATTCTTATATCAGACCACTTTCCTATTTTTCGAAAAAATATAAGTTTTTACAAAAATCACTAAAATTTTCTGTGGAACAATTTAAAAACAAACCTTTTTTATTACTTGCTTCAGGTCCATCTTTACAAAAAAATATTGAATGGCTAGAACAAAATCATCATCTATTTACTATAGTTGCCGTATCCTCTTCTCTATCATATTTAGAACAACATAAAATAAAACCAGATATTATTACTCATGCAGATCCTTTTAAACCATCACTTGTAAGTTTTCAAAAATTAAAATCTATTGATTTTATAAAAGATTCTCTTCTTTTTTTAACAAGTTCCATAGATTCACATGTAGTCGATTTACTAATTAAAGAAAATATCTACTTTTTTGAAATAGGTTCAAATTATCAACAAAATTCTTTAAAACTATCTGCACCATGTGTTGGATCATTGAGCTATATGCTATTAATTTTACTTAAAGTTGAAAAGTTTTATGTACTTGGACTTGATTTAGCAATAGACTCTAAAACAGGTAAAGATCATACTGATACACATCAAAGTACAAAAAAATTAAATCTGAAAGAAGATGCTTTTGATGATATTATGAACTATAAAAATAGTGTTTTTAATATAGAAGGTAATTTTGAACAAAATGTTTTAACTACACCACATTTTTTTAGTTCTGTTCAAATCATAAATAGATATTATAAACAATTAGTAGATCCAAATCAACATATTTTTAACCTAAGCAATGGAGCTAAGTACAATTCAGCAACTTCTGTATATCCAAAAAATATAGACTTATCCAAGTATTGCAAAATTAATACTCAATTATTAAAAGAAACTACAGAAGCTAATGCTACTGCACTTTTAAGTGAAGATGATATACAAAGAATACAAAAGAAACTTCAATTTGCTAGAGAAATAAAGAATTTATTGGAAACTCAAAAAGTGAATATAAATAATCCAACAGAGTACATAGCGTATATTTTGAAAATAACAACTTCAGAAGACATGGTTCAAGAGTATGAACTATCTAAAGTACTAGAATCATTTTTTATGTATATAATGGAATATATTTATTTCTTTTTAAATAATTCAGAAATAACATCAAAAGATTTTTTTTATTTAGATAATATATTAAAAGAAAATATCTTCAAACTTATAGATATTTATATACAAACACTTACTAATATTATGGAAAAATAACATGAAAAACATAGAAGAACTAGCTATCCAAAACTACAAAAATAATTTACTTTTCTTAGAAAATACTCATCCAGATGTTTATAAAAAAATACAACTTTTAGAAGCAGCTATAGATATGGGAGAATATCAAGAAAAATATGCTTTAGAATATATGCAAGAGAACTATTTCGATGTAAAAGATATTGCAAGTGGTAACTTTTTATATGCTTCAAACAGTGTTGAAATTTCTAAACAACTGACAAACATGGTAAACTTTAAAAAAGATAATCATATATTTGATGGTTTTCAATTATATTATGGATTTGAAAATATAGAAAACCAACCTGATAAAAATAAATCTTTAATTGGTATATATCCAATTATGACTTACTATATTGACAATGTAAAACCTGACTTAGAAATGATAAAAATAGAAAAATTCATATTTATTGGTTGCGGATTAAGTCTTCATCTTGAACTTATTGATAAAAAAATTGATTCAGATGAGTATCTCATCATTGAAGATGATTTAGAATTATTTAAATTATCACTCTTCACAACTCAATATTACAAATTTTTAGAAGAAAAAAGCGTTATTTTTAGTATTGCTGAGGGTGATTCTATTTTTTCAAATAAATTTAATAAATTTTTAAACGATAGTTTCTATATAAATAAATTTTTAAAATATTCTTACTTCCCCGCACACTCAGAACAAAAAATTAAACTTATAAAAAATGTACTTTCATCACAAGATTTTGTAAATTTTGGCTATAGAACTGTACTTGAAAAGTTCATACGCCCTCTTAAGTACATAAAAGAAAAAAGAAAATTTTTAAATCTTTCACAACATTTAAAGAAGAGTGTTTTTAGTGAAAAACCTATTTTACTTTTATCATCTGGTCCTTCTTTACAAGAAAATATAAAATGGATACATGAACATCAAGGTAAATTTATTGTAGTTTGTGTTGCATCTGCCTTAAAAACTTTATGTAAAAACAATATTATACCAGATATAATCATGCAAATAGATGGTTTTGATATAGCGGTAAATGTTTTAAAAGGTTTTGACACAAAAGAATTTGTCAAAGATTCTATTGCTATCTTTGGACCATTTGTTCAAAGTGATTTTATGAAATATTTCAACAAAAAACTTTCATACATAACAGAAGAAGACACTTACTATATAGATGGCTGTAAATCTCCGATGGGTTCATGCGTAGGTAGTACAAGTCTATATTATAATCTTATTTTCAATACAAAAAAAATATTTCTTATTGGTCTTGATTTAGCTCTAAATGATGAAGGAAAATCACATTCAAAAGAGCATGTAACAAAGGCTCAAATTGATATTTCAGATACTAAATTAGATTCTGAAATATCTTTTAGAAAAAATTTTTTCTCAGTAAAAGGGAATAAAAAAGATATAGTTAATACTACAGCATTATTTCATAATTCGATAAGACATATTTTTGATTCTTTAACAGTTTTAAAGCATGATGATCAAGAAATATTTAACCTTGGAGATGGAGCATATCTAAATAAAACTACACCGCTAAATATTGAAGATATAAAAATAAATAACTTACCTACATTACAAAAAGACTCTATAAGAGATGAGATACTTACTCTTTTTAATTCTTATAGTACTACTTCTTTAAGTCCAAAAGATATAGTTTCATTACAAAAAAGATTAAAACATACAAGGGATGTTCAAAAAATTATAAGCAAGTATAAAAAAAATGTAAATTATACAAGTGCAGATAGTTATTTATATGATTTCTTTGGAATTATCTCAGAGCTTTGTTCTTTTAAAGGGAGAGAGTATTCTAACTTGAGTGATGTATACTATTCATTTTTCAGATACACTTCACCAATGATGACAGATATGTTAAATACTAAAGATATGAAAAAAATTTCTTTTCATACAAAAAAACTTGATAAAATGATAAGTAATGAATTAATAAATATCGCAAAAATATATGAAAATGCTTTAGGAGACTTTTTAAAGTAGAAAAATTCTAAGGAAATCTCCTTAGAATTTTATTTATATATTAAAACTTATTGTAATAGTCTTAATACATTTTGTTGTACAGCATTGGCTTGACTCATTGCATAAGAACCAGACTGAGCTAAAATATTATGTTTTGCAAAGTTTGCAGACTCAGCAGCAAAATCTACATCACGGATATTTGATTCAGCAGCAGCAATATTTACTTGAGTAACAGAGATATTTCTAACTGTAGACTCTAGTTTATTTTGTGCAGCACCAATTGTTGCTCTTTTTGCATTAATATTATTAAGTGCTTTATCCATTCTTGCTACAGTTGATTCTGCAGCGGCACGACTTGAAACAGAATTTCCAGCAATTGATTGACCAGTGATTACTTTAACAGTGTTTGTTGCTAATCCAACAGTTTGTGTTTCAGTACTATATGCGCCAACATGGAAATGAAAGTTACCATTATTAGAGCTACCTTTAGTACCATCTAATAAAACAACACCATTAAATTTAGTAGTTTTTACAATATCTGAAGCTTCTTCTAAAAGAGCTTTAACCTCTTTTTGAATATGTCCACGAGATGTAGTATCTTGAGTATCATTAGAAGATTGAACAGCAAGAACGCGAACTCTTTGTAAAATACTTGTATACTCATCCAAAGCACCATCAGCAGTTTGAATAAGACCAATAGCATCATTACTATTTTTAATAGCTTGCCCAAGACCTTGAGACTGAGCAGAAAGTTTATCTGCAATTGCAAGACCAGCTGAATCATCAGCAGCTTTGTTAATTCTTAAACCTGAAGAAAGTGAGTTAAGACTTTTATCAAGTCCAATATTATTCATAGTTGCGTTTCTGTGTGCGTTCATCGCACCAATGTTTGTGTTAATTCTAAATCCCATAATAAATCCTTTTTGGGTAGAGCCTTTCGCTCTTTCTTAATTTGTATCTTGGCTTCCTTGCCTTGATATTAAGTATATCGACAGTCAAAAAAATAACTTTAGTAAATTTATGAACTTTTTGAGTGTACTTATCATTATATATATGATATAATTAATAAATATTAAGCTAATCCCGATAATTAACCAACTTATTTAATTAATCCCAATTAAATTAATAAAATCCCTAAAGGATAGTTATTAAAATGACTACAGCATTTCAAAATAAAATATTACCAAATAGCTCTAAACTTATTGGATACACATGGTTAATAAATAATTTTCACTTAGATCTACCATTAAGACAATTATCTTGTGTTAATGAGAAAAGATTAGCAGTACAAACAGTTACTATAGATAATTGGTTAATGTTTGATGCTCAACTTATGGTTGAGGACTCAGAGTATAAACACTTAGAGTTTGCAATAAAACATGAACCTATAGACTTGTTAATATTAAAAAAAATACTTGAAAAATTCTCCATAAAAGAAATAGTTAAAAATATTAAAATAAATCCAAAACGAATTCTTAATAAAAAAATATGGTTTTTATATGAATTTCTACTAGATATTAAACTACCACTCAAAGAC
>Ga0256827_10000744_pt1 | contig 20533 bp, 14 predicted proteins | sample CV84metaG_FD_185977 | JGI IMG/M metagenome (GOLD analysis project Ga0256827, IMG submission 185977) | Hydrothermal vent microbial communities from East Pacific Rise, Pacific Ocean - CV84 | ecosystem: Environmental > Aquatic > Marine > Hydrothermal vents | place: Pacific Ocean: East Pacific Rise... | reverse complement strand
TTAGATAGTGAAGCTTCACTTTTTGAGAGTGTGATTGATGGTATGGTTTATGATTTGTATTTTGAAGATGAGATGAAGAGGGGAGAGTGTTTCATCTCTGATGAGGTTAGCAAAATAGTACAAGAGTGTGAGAGTGTAGATATAGAGAGACTCTATCGACTGCTACAAGAGAGTAAGGTAGTCCAAAGAGGGTTGATCTATAGGAGGGTTATACCTGTGGTAAAAATTATTAATGGAGTTTCAAAATGATAAAAATAGAGAAGATAAAACTAAATAATTTTAGATTTTTTATAGATGATGAAGAGCATAATAGTTTTAAATTAGAGCAAAAAAGCATGTTGTTATATGGTGAAAATGGAAGTGGAAAGAGTTCTCTATTTAAGGCTTTTGAACTTTTAGCAAAACCAACTATATCGGAAGATGAGTTTATAAAAAACATAAATATATTTAAACGAGATGATACCTACTTAGAGTTTGAGTTTAGTAATGCAGAATCATTACGAATAGATAGTGATCATTTATCTTTAGAAAATCAATACCCTTTTATAGAAAAATTATCTATTTCCAAACCTATAATAGATTATAAATCATTACTTAGTATTACTTATTCAAAAGAACAAGAGAAAGAGAAAAATCTTTATAACTTTTTTGAAAAAATATTGTCTCAATACCCAATAGGGGAAGATATGATTCTAAAAGATTTGAAAGAAGCAGAAGATAGCAATTATTTTAGTAAATTTGAATATATTTTAAAACATGAGTTATTTGATGATATCAATATCTTTTTAACACAGTTCAATCAAAATTTTAACCTTACAGAGATAAATTTTAATTTTGGATTTAATAAAGTAAATTTAGAGATAGAGTATTTTGATGAAAAGGTACTAGAATATCATATATTTTTAAATGAAGCTAGACTCTCTGCTCTTGCTATTAGTATCTATTTTTCTATTATAAAAGCTCAGTTTAGATTGTCAGGAGAAAATAGCTTGAAAATCTTGGTACTTGATGATTTGCTTATCAGTCTTGATATGAGTAATAGACTCACTCTAATAGACATATTGAAGAGTGAATTTAGTGATTTTCAAATATTTTTATTTACCCACGATAAAAGTTTTTTTGAAGTACTAAAAGAGAAAATGAGTTGGAAAAACTATGAGATGTATGTAGACAATAGTGAAGGGTTTGAAAAGCCACATATTAAAAAATCTCTAAGCTATTTTGAGAGTGCTAAAAAGTATTTTGATGAGTATGACTATCCTGCTTGTGCAAACTATTTGCGAAAAGAAGTTGAGAGATTAAAGAAGATAAAAGAGAAACAAGAGCAGAGTTTGCATAGTGAAAATGAGATTTTAAAAAAGCTAAAAAAGATGCTAATTGAGTTTGATTTAACAGATGACTCAAAAAGTGGACAAATAAAAAGTAAGTTAATAGGTTTCAAAAAAGGCTTAGAGAGAGACTCATCTGTGGAGATAGATTTAAAAGATATACGCAGTATTACCGATAGAATACTAAACCCTCAATCACATGATGACACCTCTCAACCTCTCTATAAAAAAGAGCTAGAGGAAGCAATAGCCGTGGTAAAAAAGGTTAGAGATGCCATAGGGCTATAAAGCCCATAAATGGAAGTCTCTACTCTGCTTCCAATACAGCTCCATTACTTGCATTTGTAACCAATGCTCTGTACTGTTTTAACCATCTACTACTTAATGGCTTAACTAAAGGTTTGAAGTTTTCTCTTCTTTTAGCTATAACTTCATCACTAATGTTTGCTCTAAGTATATAGTTATCTACATCTAGGTGTATTTCATCTCCATCTTCAAGAAGACCAATTAAGCCACCCTCTGCTGCTTCTGGACTTACATGCCCTATACTAGCACCTCTTGTTGCTCCACTAAATCTACCATCGGTTATAAGTGCTACAGAGTCACCTAAACCCATACCCATAATGAGACTAGTAGGACTTAGCATCTCTTGCATACCTGGACCACCCTTTGGACCCTCATAACGGATTACTACTACATTACCAGCTTTTACTTCACCATTAATAATGCCTTTAATAGCCTCATCTTGAGAGTTAAAACATACAGCAGTACCTGTAAATACTCTCTCACCAGTTATACCTGCTGTCTTAATAACAGCCCCTTGTTGAGCTAGGTTACCATAAAGAATTGCAAGCCCACCAACCTCAGAGTATGGGTTGTCTACTGTGTGTATGATGTTTGTGTCAAGAATTTTAGCATCTTTTACTTTTTCATATAGTGTTTCACCTGTAATTGCAAGATTGTCACGAAGAATATCATCTCCTCTTTTCATCATCTCATGCATAACAGCATTAACTCCACCAGCTTTGTTGATGTCTTCCATGTGTACTGTAGTTAGAGATGGAGATATTTTTGCTATATGTGATACTCTTTTAGAGATGGCATTTATATCTTCAAGATTAAACTCTACATCTGCCTCTTTTGCTATGGCTAACATGTGAAGAACTGTATTAGATGATCCACCCATTGCCATATCAACAGCAAAAGCATTTCTAACAGCATTTTCATTTAAAATATTTTTCATTCTAAACTTTTCTCTTTGAGAAGCTTCCATCTTTGCTATTTCACAAACTCTTCTAGCAGCTTTTTTGTAGAGTTCAGTTCTCTCAGGTGTAAGAGCTAAAATAGTACCATTACCAGCTAATGCTATACCCATAGCTTCCATAAGTGTATTCATGGAGTTTGCAGTAAACATACCAGAACACGAGCCACCACTAGGACAAGCATTACACTCAATGTCTAAAAGCTCCTCATCACTCATCTCTCCAGCTTCATGCTGACCTACAGCTTCAAAAGCAGTTGCAAGATCTATGGGAGTACCATCTTTCTTATAACCCTTCTCCATAGGTCCACCACTTACAAATACTGTAGGGACATCAACACGCAATGCACCCATAATCATACCAGGAACTATTTTATCACAATTTGGAATGGCAATCATAGCATCTAGTTTATGTGCATTCATAACAGTCTCTATAGAGTTAGCTATTATCTCACGACTAGGAAGAGAGTAGAGCATACCATCATGACCCATAGCAATACCATCATCAACACCTATGGTATTGAACTCAAATGGTACACAACCATTAGCTCTTATCTCATCTTTTATAATTTCAGATACCTTATTTAAGAAAAAATGCCCAGGTATAATCTCTATGAAAGAGTTTGCAACACCTATGAAAGGTTTTGCAAAATCTTCATCTTTAACACCTGTAGCCCTAAGTAGACTTCTATGTGGAGCTCTACTAAAACCCTCTTTTATCTCACTACTTCTCATTATTTTGAGCCTTTTTTGTAAATTTTTACAATTATATCACAAAAACTATTTACATTTAAAGAAAAGTTGGTTATAATCTCATTCCAATTTTAAGTGAATGCTTAGAGTTTGGATGTTTTGGAGTGCGGGCGTAGCTCAGCGGTAGAGCATAACCTTGCCAAGGTTGGGGTCGACGGTTCGAACCCGTTCGCCCGCTCCATTTAAATATATTAATATTTCTATATATGTGGTATCTATTTTAAGCCCGGGTGGTGGAATGGTAGACACAGGGGACTTAAAATCCCCCGGTCATTGTGACCGTGCCGGTTCAAGTCCGGCTCCGGGTACCACTACTTACACAAGTGAAAACTATTTTGATTTGTGTATATAGTATTTTTGGAGTCATAGCCAAGTGTTAAGGCAGCAGCTTGCAACGCTGTCATCCCTGTGTTCAATTCCAGGTGACTCCTCCATATATTGAAATTTTAAATTTGGAGCCATCGCCAAGTTGGTAAGGCCGTAGATTGCAAATCTGCTATTCGCCAGTTCGAGTCTGGCTGGCTCCTCCATATAATGTAACTTTTATCTTTTTTAGATAGAATTGCAATCTACTTTTTACTGTCGGGAGATGTCAGAGTGGTCGAATGTGCCGGTCTTGAAAACCGGTGAGGGTAATACCTCCGGGGGTTCGAATCCCCCTCTCCCGGCCATTATTTTTAAATAATCTCTTATTTTAATTAATAATTTAAACTCTTTTTATTCAAATAATAACTTCTTTATAAATATATGCTAAACTCTTTAAAAAATCTAAAAGGTAAACAAATTTAAATGCTAAAATCTATAGATATGATAGTTATAGGAGCAGGGGCTTCAGGACTTTGCTCTGCCATAGTCAATGCAAGAGCTGGACTTAGTGTAACTCTACTTGAACAAAACTCAAAAGTAGGTAGAAAAATACTAGCTTCAGGCAATGGAAAGTGCAACATAAGTAATAAGTACATAGATGTGAAAAGATTTCATAGTCAAAATCCATCTTTTATAGAAAAAGTTTTAGATGGGTATGATTTTTTAAAGGTTAAAGATTTTTTTACATCTATAGGGCTTGAAATTGTTGAGGGTAGAGATGGCAAAATGTTTCCTATGTCTTTGCAAGCATCAAGTGTGGTTGAGCTATTGGAGTATGAAGCTACACTTTTAGGTGTAAACATAGTCTGTAACTGTGAAGTAAAAAACATAAATAAGAGCGATGGTAGCTTTATAGTAGAGACATCTTTAGGTAAAAAGAGATCTCAAAAACTACTCATAGCATCTGGTTTATCGGCTGCCCCTCAGTTGGGTGGTAGCAGTTCAGGTGTTGAGTTTGCCAAAAGTATGGGGCATAGTACTATAGTTAGCTATCCTGCCTTAACTCAACTCTGTTGTGATGAGAGTTGGGTAAAAAAAGCTTCTGGAGTAAAGGTAGATGGAGTTGTTAAACTCTATGCAAATGGTGAGTACATTACAGAGAAAAAAGGTGACTTACTTTTTACAAACTATGGCATATCTGGATTGGCTATACTTGACATTAGTAGAGAGGTTAGCCTAAGGTTAGCAAACTATGAGTACTGTGAACTATTTTTAGATTTAATACCTAATATAAGTAAAGAAAAACTAACTACCCTACTCTTAAACAGAGTAAATAGCAGTAGCTCAAAACCCATAGAGTTATGGCTTCAAGGTGTAGTAAATAAAAAGCTTATAGCTATCATACTAGAGCAGAGTAAAAGCCGTGTAAAGCAAGAGAGACAACTAAATAGAAAAGAGATAAATAGACTAACTCATAGCATTAAAAATATAAAGCTAAACATAACAGATACTAGAGGCTTTAAAGGTGCAGAGGTGGCAACTGGTGGCATAGACACTAAAGATGTAAACCCTAAAACTATGGAGTCAAAACTTGTTAAAAATCTTTTTTTTACGGGTGAAGTGTTAGATGTAGATGGAGATAGAGGTGGATTCAATTTTCATTTTGCTTGGGTTTGTGGGTTGAGAAGTTGTAGGTTAACTAATAGTTAAGCAAATTAAAAAAATAATTTGCTCAACTATAGAAGAAGAACTATTTTGCGTTCTTCTTATCTCTAGCTGCTCTTTTTCTTACTACTGGATCAAGAGATTTTTTACGAATTCTAACAGAGATAGGTGTAATCTCAATTAGTTCATCATCTTCTATCCACTCCATAGCAGACTCTAGTGTAATAGCTCTAGGAGTTACTAGTTTAATAGCATCATCAGCACCTGAAGTTCTCATGTTTGTAAGAGCTTTACCTTTAAGTGGGTTAACATCTAAGTCACCAGGTCTAGCTGATTCACCAATAACCATACCTGAGTATACTTTATCTTGAGGCTTAATAAACATAATACCTCTAGCTTGTAGATTGAAGATTGAGAATGCAACAGCTTCACCATTATCCATAGATACTAATGCACCTGGTGTTCTACTCTCAACAGTTCCTGAGTATGGTCTGTACTCTAAGTAAGAGTGGTTCATTATACCCTCACCTTTTGTATCGGTAAGGAACTCATTTCTAAAACCAATAAGCCCTCTTGCAGGAATTTCAAACTCTAATCTTACTGTACCATCTGGCATAGGATTAAGAGAAGTCATGTTTGCTTTTCTTTTACCTAGTTTTTCTATGGCAACACCTTGGAACTCTTCTGGAACATCTACAACTAAGTGTTCAAATGGCTCCATTTTAACACCATTCTCTTCTCTAGTTACAACTTCTGGACGAGCAAGCATAAACTCAAAACCTTCTCTTCTCATATTCTCTGCTAAAATACCGATTTGAAGTTCACCACGACCTGAAACCTTGAAAGATGCATCTCCCATAGGCTCCATACGCATAGCAATATTTGTCTCCATCTCTTTTTCAAGTCTCTCTTTAATTTTGTTTGAAGTTACATGTTTACCTTCTGTACCAGCAAGAGGTCCATCATTTACAGAGATTATAACTGATAGTGTAGGCTCTTCAACATGCATAGGGTCTAGTGCTACAGGATTTTTAGGGTCACAGACAGAGTCACCAACATCAATGTCGTTAAATCCTGCAATTGCAACTATATCACCAGCTTCTGCTTCTTGAATCTCTATTCTCTCAAGACCTTTAAATCCGATTAGTTTAGATATACGAGATTTAGTTTTAGACCCACAAGCTTTTACTAATAGATACTCGTCACCTTTTCTAACTTTACCATTAAAGATACGAGTAATACCAATACGACCAACAAAGTTGTCTGAGTCAAGTGTAAATACTTGAGCTTGAGTATCTGCATCTGGTGAACCTTTTGGATATGGAACTTTTTCAATGATAGCTTCAAATAGTGGAGTCATATCTTTATTTTCATCTTCCATCTCCCATTTAGCATAACCATCTCTAGCTGCTGCATAAAGTACAGGGAATTCAAGCTGCTCTTCATTTGCATCAAGTGCAACTAAAAGATCAAATACTTCATCCATAACTCTATCTGGATCTGAACCATCTTTGTCTATTTTGTTAATAACAACAACAGGAATAAGACCTAACTCAATAGCCTTTTTAAGTACAAACTTAGTTTGAGGCATAACACCCTCTTGTGCATCAACAAGAAGAAGTACGCCATCTACCATTTTAAGAACACGCTCAACTTCACCACCAAAATCGGCGTGTCCTGGAGTGTCAATAATATTAATCTTGTGGTCACCATAGTTAATAGCAGTATTTTTAGAAAGGATTGTAATACCTCTCTCTTTTTCAATAGCATCGCTATCCATAGCTCTCTCTTCTACCTCTTGATGTGCTTCAAAAGTACCAGATTGTTGAAGAAGTTCATCTACAAGCGTTGTTTTACCGTGGTCAACATGGGCAATTACCGCGATATTCTTAATTTTTTGCATATTTTTTCCTAGAAGGGTATTTTAAAATAGACCCTATAAAATTTTCGCGATTATATCTAAAGTTTTCTATATTATAGGTTTTATAGGGCTATATTTTAACGGTATTAGATATAATTGTAACTAAATTTATTTTGGAGTTTATTTATATGCAGATGTACCAAATAGAGTATGAAAAACCTGTGGTTACACTTTTACAAGAGTCTGGGCTTGGAGTAGCAGAGATAGCAGCTAGAACTTGCTATGATAGTTTTGAAAATTCTGAAAATAGTTCTGTAAAAGAGGCTATGACAAAGCTTGATCTTGATGCCATAAACAACATAGATAGTTCTGAACTCCTCTCTACTTTGGCTTGGGTTCACCACCATCACTCCATATTAGAACACGCAACACTTAGTTTTTTAGTACAAGGTACATCAAGAGGTGTACTTCAAGAGCATGCAAGACATAGAATACAGGCTATATCTGTAAAGAGTACTAGATATACTATGTCATCGGTCATAAATGCTTTTGTTGCATCTTTGCAGAGTAGTGATGGCTTCTTATTCTTTTTAAATAAAATGTTATCATTTAAACTATTTGTAGTAACAGATGAAGAGTATTTAACTATTGAGATAAGAGCTATTTACGATAAATTACACTTTCAACTAAAAAAAGATAGTGATTTTTTAAAAAATGCTATAGCAAAATCATCTTTAGAGTTTATAGACTCATTTAAAGGAGATGCTCAAAAACTCTTTGAAGCATTTCAGAGTGGTAAGAAAAAAAGAAATGTTGGAGATGCATTTAAACACATAGTAAGTGATAACTGGAGAGTTGACATGGTTATAACATTTAACATAAGATCACTCAAAAACTACTTTGACCTTAGAGATGCTGGTTCAGCTTGGTTTCAAATACAGTGGTTAGCTCAAGAGATGAAGAGAGTTACACCAATAAAGTACTTAACTCTTATAGATAAAAAATATAGATTAAACTAGGAGAAAATTTGAAAAATATTAAAATAATCACTACCATTTTACTTTTTACACTATTTGCTAATGCTCAAACAATTAATATAAATGAGATTGCTCAACATATACAAAATACGCTATATAAAGTAGTAAAAGGGAAAAATAGAGCCATAGTAGAGAGTATATATGCTCAATCTGCCTATAAACCTCTATGGACAGGAGGATCAAGTAAAAGAAAAACTAGTCAATTTATACAAGCTTTAAATGACCCTCTCTATAACTATAAAGGTAAGAGTTTTGATCAGAAGTCCATAAAAAAACTACTTTTTATGCTAGATAATAATCAAATATCTAATTCTAAAAGAGCTGCTGTTTTAGCAAGGCTTGACTTAATATTTACAAACTCTATGGTAAGACTAGTAAGATTTATTGTTCAAGGTGATGTTGATTGGGATTTAGTTCAAAATAAAATAAAAGCACTTAAAGATGATGCTGATATAAGAGCAGATTGGGAGATAAAAGTAAAAGCATTTCCAAATAAAACAAGACTAGTATCTGCCATAATAAATGGCAATATAAAGAGTTATTTAAACTCCCTTCTACCTATGGAAAAACGCTATAGAAAATTAGTAGCTCTACTTAAAGGCTATAAATTAATGGATAAATTTCCAAAAATTGAGTACTCTAAGTTACCTTTCAAAAAGGGAGATTGGTCAAGTCATATTCCAGAGGTTAAAAAACGCTTACAAATAACAGGTGATTATCCTAAAAATGCTGATTTAAGTTGGACTTTTAATGAAAGCCTAGAGAGAGCAATTAAAACTTACCAAAAAAGATACCTTTTAAAAATAACTGGAAAATTAGATAAACAAGTAGCATACTATTTAAATCAACCTGTTAAGAAAAATATTCAAGCTATTATTACAAACTTAGATAAGACAAAAATTTACCCTAAAAGTTTTGAGATAGAGCATGTGGAAGTTAACATTCCAGACTTCAACCTTCGTTACTATAAAAATGGACGAAAAATCTCTAAAATGGGTGTAGTTGTAGGTCGTTTAGATAGACCTACTCCACTCTTTTCAGACTACATAGAGTATATGGTTTTAAACCCTACTTGGACTATTACAGATAATCTTGTAAAAAAAGACCTTATACCTGTACTTCAAGATAATCCTGAGTATTTAAGCGAACATAATATTCATACATTTTCAGGCAATAAAGAAGTTAGTGTAAATTATGGAATGTTACAAAAGTACATAGGGAGTAAGAGACATGTACCTTATCGTTTTGTACAATATCCAGGGGAGAATAATGCTTTAGGAAAAGTTAAGTTTATGTTTCCAAACAAATACTCTGTATATCTGCACGATACCGATGATAAAAGTATACTTAGTAGAAGATACAAGCTATATAGCTCAGGATGTGTAAGAGTTGACAAACCTTTTGAGTTAATGAATATTTTACTTAAAAATGCTAAAGGCTCTTTTTCTCAAAGTAAAATAGACCGTATTTTGGAAAGTAATAAAACTACAACTATTAGATTAAGAAAATCAATACCTGTACATATGCTATATTTTACAGTTTATGAAGAAGATGGATTAGCTTACTTTAAACACGATATATACTCTTACGATAGAATCATAGAGGAGTCAGTGCCATACAACAGAAAAGCAACATATACACTACCTAAAGTTAGAATGGTAGAAGTTAAAGTTAAATAGTTTAAAAATTATCATAACAAATGATATATATATAATAACTGATATTTACATTATAAGAAATAAGTGCTATTCTTTTAAGTTATTTTTAAATTAAAGGAAAAAAATGAAATTAATTACAACATTAGCATTTAGTATAGTTTCTATGGGAACATACTTATCAGCAGCAAGTTTTGATTGTCATAAAGCTTCAACCTCTATTGAGAAGACTATTTGTGATAATCACTCTTTAAATGAACTTGATGGTAAAATGGGTAAGTTATACCATAAAGCTAAAACATACCAAGATGACCTTCCAACATATCAAAAAAACTGGATAAAAAACCGTAATAGTGAATGTGGTGCAAATAGTGATTGTCTATACAAATGGACAGAAAATAGAATAATAAATTTTAAAAACTTAATAGATGATGCAAAAGCAGGAAAAGTAGTAAATCCACCTAAGAAAAAACATGTGGAAAATGGAAATATTTACTTTCCAGAACATGGTATTTTATGTGATAAAAAGGCAGGTTTTTGTGCCGATAAAGATGGTATATCTTTAGGTTACACAAAAGAGTATTTAGGTCAATCATCTCAAGATAAAATAATGACATATATAGATAGAGATCATATGCAAACATATAGTTATATACTATCTAATGGTATTTATTGTGATTCAAAGAGTAAAAAATGTTACAACAATAAATGGAAAGATAAGGTAGATAATAAGTATACAAATAAGCTTTTTAGATAAATGAAAAATATATTTATTATTACACTTCTACTATCAGTATTTGGTATGAGTCAAGACATGGCTAAGTCTAAAGAAGTTAACATAGAGAAAACTCTTCAAACAATAGTATCTTACTACTCTAAAGAGACTAACAATACAGCTATACTACTACTTGTCTCAAAAGGTAATAAAACATATAAGGCTTCTGCTGGACTAGCAAATAGAGAGAGTGGAGAGACAATAAAAAGTAGTGACCTTTTTGAGATAGGAAGTTCAAGTAAAGTCTTTACAGGTGTTGCAATTTTTCAACTTATTGAGTCTGGAAAATTATCTCTTGATACAAAAATAAAAACCTTTTACCCTAAAGGAGATATTACTAAACTAGCAAACTATAAAGGTACAAACTATTGGGATGATGTTACAATAGGAATGTTACTTCAACATACTAGTGGCTTTATAGACTACTTAAATGTATATGGTGATGATTCTAAAGCACTTAAAATACTTGGTGGAAAAGACAAACATTTCACATTTTCACAACTCATAGATATGTCAATATCTTTTGGGGATGCTAACTTTAAAGCAGGTGAAGAGTTTAAGTATTGTAATACAGGTTATGTTATTTTAGGTGATATTATTAGTAAAGTGTCAGGCTTAGATTGGCATGAATATATACAGAAAAATATTTTAGATAAAGTAGGAATGAAACAAACTTATTTTGGTTCACTAATTAGCCCTAAATTGCGTAGTAGTATGCCTAAGGGATATATGCAATCTAAAGAGACTTTTATGCCTCCTTCTTTAGCTAGTTCAGCAGGAGAGATAATCTCTACTCTTGATGATTTGGCTCTGTTTATGAAAGCTTGGTCAAAAGGTGAACTATATAAAGATTCTAAAACACTTACACTTCAAATGGAGAAAGGTTTTCATCAAGAAGCCAAAAAAATAGAAAATCTTTTTTATGGTTATGCTATTATGAAACTAGAAGGATTTTATGGACATGGTGGGCAAACTTTTGGTTTTCAGTCATATATAACAGTAAATCCAAAAACTGATACCATCTACATAGTAGGAACAAATGATTCTACTATAGCAAGTATGGACTTATTTATGCAAATAGCCAACATTCAGTTTAAATATATAACTAAGGATAAATAACACTTTTGTAATTTAACTAAGATTAGATACAATAAACGAATGAAAAAACTACTTTTTATTTTTGGTACAAGACCAGAAGCAATTAAAATGATACCTATTATAAAAGAACTAGAGAACAGTAAAAAGTTCTCTTTTGAAATATGTATTACAGCCCAACATCGTGAAATGTTAGATCAAGTACTAGATCTCTTTAATGTAAAAGCCGACTATGACTTAAACATTATGAAAGCAAATCAAGACTTATTTGATGTTACAACCAATATACTTATAAAACTAAAAGATGTACTAAAACAATCAAAGCCTGATATTGTGTTAGTACATGGTGATACCACAACCACTTTTTCAGCATCTTTAGCATCTTTTTATATGAAAATACCTGTTGGGCATGTTGAAGCAGGATTAAGAACAAACAATATATATTCACCATTTCCTGAAGAAGCAAATAGACAACTCACTTCACGATTGGCTACATTTCATTTTGCACCTACAAAAAAATCTTATGAGAATTTACTAAGTGAAGGCATAGAGAAAGAAAATATTTTTGTTACAGGCAATACAGTTATAGATACACTTTTAATTACTCAAAAAAATATAAACTCTTCTACTAAAATACAATATAGGCTCTCTAACAAAATTAAAGAGTTAGGTTATAACATAGAGAAAAATAAAAAAATAGTATTGGTTACAGGGCATAGGCGTGAAAATTTTGGTAATGGATTTATTAATATTTGTAAAGCTCTAAAAACTATTGCTTTAAACAATAAAGATATTGATATTGTCTATCCACTTCACTTAAATCCAAATGTACAAGAGGTTGTTCATAAGTATCTTGATGATATTGAAAATATTTACCTCATAACTCCTTTAGACTATGAACCTTTTGTATATATGATGAGTCAGTCTTACATGATTTTAACAGACAGTGGAGGCATACAAGAGGAAGCCCCATCTTTAGGTAAACCCATACTTGTAATGCGTGATACTACAGAAAGACCAGAAGCTGTTGAGTCTGGTACGGTAAAATTAGTGGGTACAGATGAAGAACTCATAGTTAAACTAACACAAGAACTTTTAGATAGTAAAACTATTTACCAAAGCATGGCAAGAGTAGAAAACCCTTATGGAGATGGTACAAGTGCTAAACAAATCATATCTAAACTAATGAAAATTTTATAATATGGAACTTGTAGATTATATTGCTATTTATTGGCTTTTTATAAAAATATTGACATACTTTACCGTAGTTATTCTTTTTATTAGTGGTGTTGATGACTTTTTCATAGATGTGGTTTATTGGCTAAAACGAATATATGAAAAACTCTTCTCTTCTAAAAATAACCTTGACTTTACTGTAGATAATTTAATGCAAAAAGAGGAAGTACCACTTGCACTAATGATTCCTGCTTGGGATGAGGCTAATGTTATTGAAAAGATGTTAAAAAATACTATTAAAACATTTAAGTACACTAATCTACACATCTTTGTAGGTACATATCCAAATGACTTAGAAACACAAGAAAAAGTAGATAGTGTTACTAAAATTTTTCCAAATGTACATAAAGTAGTAAATAAAACAGAGGGTCCCACTAGTAAAGCAGATTGTTTAAATAATGTTATAGAGACAATCTTTGAGTATGAAAAGAGAAACAATATACAGTTTGAATGTTTCACTTACCATGATTCAGAAGATATCGTTCACCCACTAGAGTTAAAGTTAGCAAATTATGTCATAGGAGAGAAAGATCTTATGCAAATTCCTGTAGAACCACTCACTAAAAATTGGTGGAATTTTAATGCAGGTCACTATCAAGATGAGTTTGCTGAACTTGGTTCAAAAGACATGATAGTACGCGAAATACTTAGTGGTTTTGTACCTAGTTCAGGAGTAGCTACATCTTTTAGTAGAAAAGCTATTTTTACACTATCAGATATTCATGAAGATGTAGTTTTCAACACTAAAAGTTTAACAGAAGATTATGACATAGGCTATAGACTACTAACAGAGGGGCTAAAACTATCTTTTGTAAGATTTCCTGTACAAGTTAAGAAAAAAGTAAAAACCTTTTTTGGTAAAGAAAAAGAGATAAATGTAAAAGAGTACATTGTCTCAAAAGGTTATTTTCCTACAGGTTTTAAACAAGCATTTAGACAAAAAGCTAGGTGGATAGTAGGTATCGTTTTTCAAGGTAGAAAAGAGATAGGCTGGCCAAAAGGTATAGGACTTAAATATATGCTATATCGTGATAGAAAAGCTATTTTTACACATTTGGCAAACTTTTTAGCTTACTTAGTAATGTTCAATCTCATATATCTTTGGATTGCTAGTTACATAAATAATATGGCTTGGAGTTTTCCAGAGTTTATTCCTAAAGATAGTTGGTTATGGACACTCATTTATGCCAATGCTATTTTTATGTTTAGTAGATTTTTTCATAGATTTCTTTATACTCAACAGATTTATGGAGGTATGCAAGGATTTCTAAGCATACCTAGACTTATATGGGGTAACATAGTAAATATGTTTGCTATTCTTAGAGCATTTAGAGTCTATAAGAGTGCAAATAAAAAAGAGGAAAAAGTAACTTGGGATAAAACAGAACATGAGTTTCCAGATGACATTGATGAAGTAAAAATTATATGATAAAAATACTTTTAACTTTTACTATTTTAACACAAGGATTACTAGCTTTTCACCCTGTAGAAAATGCTTACAAATGGATGGCACAAGAGTATAAAGATTTTCGTACTTACCCACGCATAGACAGAGCCTATAAATTTATTAGAGTAGGAAAAGATGCAGAAGCTAAAGCACTATTTGCAAAAGTATTAGAGATAGACCCTAGCGACAGAAAAGCTTCTAGACCTCTCATCTCTTTATGTTTAAAAGAAAATGACAAAGCTTGTATACGAAAATATACCGACTACTTGGAAGAAGATGACCTTGCATATTTTAATCTTTTTAATGCACAAGAAAAAATACGCAATAAAAAGTATAAAAAAGCTATTTACTACGCACTAGAAGCACTAAAAGATGACTTAGAAATTAAAGATCAATACTTTGCAAAACTTATATTGATTGAGTCATATATCCAATGTAAAAAGTATGACTTAGCTTCAAAATATATAGATAAACTCTACTACTCAAAAACTACACCTAATCATGATGGGTACCATAGTTACTTAGTAAACCTTGCTATTGAAGTTGGTAGAATGGACTTAGCTGAAAAAGAGATAAACAAATACCTAGAATCTGGTAATATCCTTAGTGATATACAATTATGGAACTGGTCTCATACAAGTGATAACTTAAAGGAGAGTGCCTATGCTTACTACTTAGCTGAAAAACTCTCAAGTAGCATAAGACATTTAAGATGGCAAATAGATTTACTCTCTAAACTAAAACGCTATGATGAAGCTTCACAAAAGATGGAGCTAATATATGCTAAAGATAAAAGTACAAAAAATAAAAATCGTTTGCTATATCTATATGAATTAGCTGGTAAAACAGAGAAAACTTCACTTTTTTACAATGAACTTTTTAGACAAGAGTGTGACTCTTATGCACTATCATATCTTTTAGATCAATACAAAAAAGAGCATAGACTTCAAATACAAATTCTAAATGAAAATAAACCTCTTACTTGCTTAGCTAAAAAAACAAAAAGTGAGTTAGAACTATACAAAAGAATAGGTTACATTTATGATTCTTCAAATAAAAAAAAAGAATCTCTTTACTATTTTCAAACATATTTAGAGCATTATGAAGATTTAAAATTACGACTATATTTAGCACAAAGTTACTTCTTTTTTACTTTTTTTTCAAAAACAGAAACAATGCTATTAAAATATGAAAAAAACAATGGCATAAAGAGTTATGAGTACTACACTCTAAAAGCTAAACTAGCTAAAAAAGCCAAACATTGTGAACAAGCAGAAAAGAACTATAGATTAGCACTTAATTTAAGACAAGAAGAGTACTTAGCCTATGAGTACACAAATTTATTAAGAAAATGCCATAAAGGTGAAGAGGCAGTAGTAGAGTTAATGCAACTCTCTCAAAGTTACCAAAAAAATTTAGTTTATACTAAAGATTTAGCATATTTAAATTTAGAATTAGGACATAAGAAAAAAGCTATTGATTATGCAAAAATTTCAAATGTAGATGCTGAGTGGATTTATAATGTCAAAAATGAGATAAAGTACGATACTAAAAAATGGGACTTCTACTTTACACAAACTATGAGACTAGATGATTACAGTTCAAACAATATTATTTCTCCTTTAAAGTTTGCAAGCTATGGTGGAGTAGGTGGAGTTGAGTTATCTTATAGACCTAAGTATTTTGAAAATCATATTTCTATCTTTACAGAAGTACTATATGCCGATAGTAATATATCAAGTACTATTCAGCCTAGTATAGGTATACGCTATAAACCATGGCTTAAATACAATATTTACCTATCTGCACAAAAATTATTTAAACAAAAAGGTCTTACTCGTAATGATATATTTTTAAGAGCTTCTGCTGGTTTTTTTGATGGTTATGAGTATAAATTTTCAGAAGACTCTTATTTTTTCCATAGCCTTTACCTAGACATAGGCTACTACTTAGAAGAAAAATCTACTATCTCTTTTGCAAATTATGATATTGGGCAAGTATTTAAAATTTCTAAACAGTTTGCACTACTACCATACCTAACTACAGGAGCTAGTTACTCAAATGACAACGATACAAAAACAGATGTAAGTAGATTTGATGTGGGTATTGGTATTTCATTGTTAAATTGGCTTTATGAAAAAGAGTATGAACCATACCAGTTTGCAAGTAGATTAAAGCTAGAAGCAAGAGGTGCTTACGCAGGTAATGCTAAAGATACAAGTACTATTAGACTACAGTTTGAACTATTTTATTAGTAGTAGTTTATGAAGTATTTACTTATTATTTTTTTATCATTACCATTAGTTGCAATTGAATATAGCCCTCTAGCTATTAACTCCATATTTTACCAACCTCTACTCAAAGATAAGACTAAAATAGACTTAGAAAAAAGTTTTAAAACTCTACATAAATTTGGCATTAAACAAGTAATTTTACAATGGACTAAACATGGTGTAGTAGATTTTACAAAAGAGACCTCATATATAAATAATATTTTATCTTATGGTGAAAAATATCATATAAAAATTATATTTGGTCTATATGCTGATCCTGATTACTTCTATATGATAGGAGATAAAAAATTAGATTTAAAAATATATCTTAAGAGTTTAAAAAAAGAGAACATAGCACAAGCATTGCGTGTACATAATATTGTAAAAACACATAACTCTTTTGATGGTTGGTACATTTATGATGAACTAGATGATGTTCATTTTAAAGAAAAAAGTAGACAAACAATTTTAAAAGATTATTTACAAGTACTAGCAAATTCTTTAAATAAGATTGCTAAAAAGCATATTTATATTTCAGGATTTTACACAAAAAAGATGACTCCTAAAGAGTTTTCACAAATGTTTTCTTATATTCTACAAGATAAGTATACATTTATGTTACAAAGTGGTGTAGGTGCAAAACTATTAACTCAAAATGAGTATAAACAATTTTTAAATAAATTTTCTAAAAACTATAAGAAAAACTTCATTCCTATTGTTGAAGCATTTCATACAAACTATACCTCTTTTAAAGTACAAATAGCTACAGTAAAAAGTATTTTAAAAAATCCAAAAGTAAATCTATTTTCTTTGAGATATTTTATAACAGATTCTTTTTTAAAAAATTATAAAAATAACCATAAAATAAAGAGATAACCTAAACTATATTTAACTTTCTATTTTCAAGTTTATAGACTTTATCACAAAGAGAAGACATTGATTCATCATGCGTTACAAGTATAAGCCCTGCTCCTGTCTCCTTAATATAGTCAAGTAGTACATTCATAACAAGGTTTGCTGTCTCCTTATCAAGATTACCAGTAGGTTCATCAGCAAAGATGATACGAGGCTTTTTACTAAGTACTCTAGCTATAGAGACTCTTTGTTGTTGACCACCAGATAGTTCCCCTATTTTTTGTTGCATTAACTCTTTTATTTGAAGTTTTTCAAGTAATTTATCTTCAATAGTAGTTTCAGAAAGCATAGTAGCTACCTCAATATTATCCATAGCACTCATTCCTTTAAAAAGATAGTGAAATTGAAAAATTATTCCAATGTAAGAGCGACGCATACTCTCTATATTTTTATCACTAAGTGCATAAATATTTTGTTCAAGTAGTTCTACTGAACCTTCAGTTGGCTCTATAAAAGTTGAAAATATATGCATAAGAGTTGATTTACCAGATCCACTTCTTCCTATTATGGCTATGCTTTGAGATGGATTCAGTATGAAATCTACATTAGAAAAAAGTTCAGTATCAAAACTATGAGATATATTTGTAGCTTTTAAAAGGGGTTGTGACATTTTAATGTTACCTTTTTATAAATTAAATATATTCTAACATAAAAAGGTAATTATAAGATATGAAGAGTGTGTAAAATAAATCTATATTTAACTACATGCTATTTAACTCTCCTGCTTTTAACTTCTTAGTGTACTCATTTAAAGCTTTTTTTACATTACCTCCTAGAAGGTAAAGACCTATAAGGTTTGGAAGTGCCATTCCCAGCATTAACATATCACTTAAATTTATTAAATTTCCTAAATTTTGTACCGTAGATGCTAAAATTATACAAATTAAAAATATAACTTTAAATAGTATAGAACTTCTTCCTCCAAATATGTATGACCAAGCTCTCTCTCCATAGTAGAACCAAGAAATCATAGTAGAAAAAGCAAATAGTGTTACAGATATAGCTAAAATAGTTGGAAACCAACTAATAATAGTGGCATATGCAGCTGATGTTAACGCAGCTCCTTGTTTAGCTTCTATAATGGCTGCCAATTCACTAGTACCACCAGCATAAACACCTGTAGTTACAATGACTAGAGCAGTCATAGTACACACTACTATAGTGTCTATAAATGGTTCATACAGAGCTACTAAGCCTTGTTGTACGGGGTATTCTACTTTAGCAGGTGCATGAGCAATAGGTGCAGAACCAAGCCCAGCTTCTGATGAAAAGGCAGCTCTTTTAAAACCTTGTACCATAACACCTAGAACACCTCCACCAACAGCTGTAGGGTTAAATGCTTCACTTACTATAAGAACTATAGCATCTGGAATGAGAGAAAAATTTACTACCAATATGTATAGTGATGCTGTTACATATATGAAGACCATTGTAGGTACAATCTTCTCTGTAGTATTTGCAATAGATTTAACCCCTCCAAGAATGACAGCACCAACTAAAAGAGCCAATATAAGACCAAATGCCCAAGGGTAGTCAACAAAAAGTGATATTTGCCCTTTAACTGCTCCTAATGATTGTGATACTTGAAAGGCATTTCCACCACCCAATGCACCACCTATCATAAATATGGCAAATATAGTTGCAAGAACTTTACCTAATGTACCTAAGCCTTTTTCTTTAAGACCCTCTGAGAGATAACGCATACCTCCACCCATAACAGTACCATCTGGTAAAAAAGTTCTATGTTGTAGAGATAGTGTAACTTCTGTAAACTTTAGTGTCATAGAGAAGAAACCTGCTACTATCATCCAAAATGTAGCCCCTGCACCACCTATCATAATGGCAACAGCCACACCTGCTATGTTTCCTAGTCCAACTGTAGCAGAGAGTGCTGTAGTTAATGACTGAAAAGGTGTAATTAAACCTTTACTATTTTCATTTTGGTATTTACCTCTAATAATGTCTATGGAGTGTTTTAAAAATCTTACATTTACAAAACCCATTTTTAATGTAAAAAATATAGCTCCAAAAAATAGCCAAGCTACTAAAAAGGGTACAGATACACCATCTACTAATCCAAATAAAACATCAAAAAATAAGATATTTCCTAAAAAACCAGATATAGCATTTATAAATTCATTCATATAAATCCTTTATTAAATAGTCATAATTGTATTTAAAACAAGTTATATTTGGCTTATTTAACACTTTTTATGCTTTTTTTCAAAAAACCCTTGACAAATATAATAAAATTGATTATAATCGCACTCCAATTTCAAGGTAACGGAGTGTAGCGCAGTCTGGTAGCGCACCTGGTTTGGGACCAGGGGGTCGAAGGTTCGAGTCCTTTCACTCCGACCATTTTTAGAAATTAAAGATATTTAAAATTTTAGTAATAATTTACGGTGGGCGTAGTTCAGTTGGTAGAGCGACAGTTTGTGGTACTGTTTGTCGCGGGTTCGAGTCCCGTCGCCCACCCCATTTGGTAATTAGATTGGGAACCTCCCAGAAAATGAAGAAGCGCTAGTGGCTCAATTGGATAGAGCATCAGACTTCGGATCTGAGGGTTAGGGGTTCGAGTCCTCTCTGGCGTACCATTTAAAGATGACTTCATTAACAGACTTTTTGAATTTATATTATTACTATTTATATATATGATGCACTCGTAGCTCAGCTGGATAGAGCACCCGCCTTCTAAGCGGGCGGTCTCAGGTTCGAATCCTGACGGGTGTACCACCTATAATTTAAGTTAAAGTTTATTTAGATATACTTTCAACTCAAATTAACTATTGTTATGCGGATGTGGTGAAATTGGTATACACGCCAGACTTAGGATCTGGTGCTTCACGGCGTGGAGGTTCGAGTCCTCTCATCCGCACCATCTACAACACCCTATTATAGGGACTCAATCAACTTTTTAAAATCT
>Ga0256827_10000743_pt1 | contig 20535 bp, 16 predicted proteins | sample CV84metaG_FD_185977 | JGI IMG/M metagenome (GOLD analysis project Ga0256827, IMG submission 185977) | Hydrothermal vent microbial communities from East Pacific Rise, Pacific Ocean - CV84 | ecosystem: Environmental > Aquatic > Marine > Hydrothermal vents | place: Pacific Ocean: East Pacific Rise... | reverse complement strand
TCTTTTATTGTTTAATCTTTTTACAATTAATCATTCAAATTTGTTGGAACAGATGTAATATTATTATTAGCATCTATTTTAATATCATATTGATAACAATTTTCCATATTCACAGTTTTCTCATAATCTTTTTTCCCTACCGATATTGTAAACATAACTGTTCCTGACGCATAACTTACAAAATCAGAAGAAGTACCCGCAGCAATATTATTTATATTAACTGTATTTCCACCTGAAGTTTGTATCTGAACACTTACAGATTCTGTACCATCATTAACTACTCTCGCATTGGGAGCTTCATTATCGCACTTGCTACAACTTGTAAAAGCTAAAGTTGCTATTGTCAATCCTATTATTAATTTTTTCATCAGTTTATGTTTTTTATAAATATTCTACGTCTGACAAAGATAAAAAAAACGCTTAATTATTTTTTCTCGAAAAAAGCAAAAACTTTTAGTGCCTTATCTTTTCCTATAAGATTTTCTAAATCTTCTTTTGAGGCTTCTTTTACTCTTTTTACAGAGCCAAAATATTTTATCAATTTCTGAATTGTTCCTTTTCCTATTCCTTTAATGCCTTCTAGCTCCGAGTTTATTTGCGATTTGGAACGCAACTGCCTATGAAACAACAAACCAAAACGATGCGATTCATCTCTTACTTGCTGAATCAAACGTAAGGTAGTCGAATTTTTATCTAAATAAAGCGGAACAGAATCCTCTGGAAAATATATCTCCTCCAAACGCTTTGCGATTCCTATTATTGCTATTTTTCCGTACAGCTTTAATTTCTTTAAACTATTTACAGCAGCTCTTAATTGCCCCTTTCCTCCATCTATAATAATTAACTGAGGCAAAGATTCTTTTTCTTCTTGCAATCGCTTATACCTTCTGTAAACAATTTCTTCCATAGAAGCGAAATCGTCAGGACCAATTACAGTTTTTACTTTAAAATGACGATAATCTCTTTTCGATGCTCTTCCGTTTTTAAAAACAACACAAGAAGCAACAGGATTTGTTCCTTGAATATTTGAATTGTCAAAACCTTCTATATGTAGAGGCAACTCTTTCAAATGCAAATCTTTTTGCATCTGTTTAAGTTTGCTTGAATTGTATTTATCGGCACGTAAATTTTCTCTTTTCTTTACCTTATCTCTTTGATAATATTTCAAATTTTTAAAAGATAAATCTAAAAGCTTCTTTTTATCGCCTCTTTGTGGAACGGTTATTTTAAGATTCGAAAAAGATATATCCATCTCGATAGGAAGGATTATTTCTTCTGATGTAGAATGAAATTTATCTCTAATAAATAAAATAACCTGTGGAAATAATTCCAAAATAGAATCGCCAATACTGTTTTTTATTTCTGTGGTATAAGATTGCAAAATAGCTCCGTGAACAATCTTAAAATAATTGACATATAAATACTGCTCCGATTCTATAAAAGAAAAAACATCGACATTGTCGATTGTATTACTAACCACCGTAGATTTGCTTTGGTAATTCTCGATAATAGCAATTTTGTTTTTGTATTCTTGCGCCTTTTCGAAATTAAGTTTCTCAGATTCAAGATACATTTGCTCCTCTAATTCTTTTTTCACCAAAGACAGATTCCCTTTTAAAATATGTTTTATTTTTTGAATATTGTTTTGATAATCTTCTTCCTCTTGCAAAGCTATACAAGGTGCCTTGCAGGTTTTGATATGATAATCTAAGCAGGTTTTAAATTTGTTTTGCAAAATGTTTTCGGGCGTCAATTTATAATTACAAGTACGCAACGGAAATATCTTTTTTATCATCGACAATAGTGTCTTAACCAAAAAAACAGAGGAATACGGACCAAAATACAAACTCCCATCTTTTACATAATTTCGGGTATATCCCACTCTTGGGAAAGCTTCGTTTTTAATATAAATCCAAGGATATGTTTTATCATCTTTCAATAAAATATTGTAGCGAGGCTGATGTTTTTTTATCAAAGTATTCTCCAACAACAAAGCATCTGTTTCGGTATCAACAATAATATGTTTTACATCTGCTATTTTTTTTACCAATATCCTTGTCTTTGCCGACTCTTGATTTTTTGTAAAATAAGAAGCTACTCGTTTTTTTAAATTTTTCGCTTTACCGATATAAATAATCTCGCCATTTTTATCCATAAAATGATAAACTCCTGGCGTTGCAGGAAGCAACAAAACCTTTTCTCTTATTTTATCGGTAGGAAACATATTCTTACAAAGATATTGTTTTATTACAAAATAAGCTTTACAATGTTTATAACTCGCCGAATAGCCACCTTTAAATAATAGAAATTACCTTTATCTTTACATCTTTAAAAACAAAAAAGCTATAATTTTATAAAATGAAAATAATCTACTTTATCTTTTCTTTACTCCTTGTTACCACAGGGAATGCACAACACAGAAGGACTATTCCTCCAGAAAAACCTAAATTAATTATAAGTATTGTTATCGAAGAAATGCGCTACGATTTTATCGACCGTTTTTGGAATAAATTTGGAGAGGGAGGTTTTAAACGATTGGTAGGCGAAGGTACTTTTTTTAAAAACACCCAGATAAATTATATGTTTACGCAATCCTCTCCAGGATATGCCTCTTTTTATACTGGCGCTACACCTTCGGTGCATGGAATTGTTGCAGATCAATGGTATAAGGCTATTAGTAACACAATTGTTAAAAGCGCACAAGACAAAAGAGTTAAAACAATTGGAAGCAATACTGATTATGGAAAATTTTCTCCTAAAAACTTGGTAACAACTACTTTCTCTGATGAACAAAAATTGATAGACCCTAAAGCAAAAATCATCAGTATAGCTCTAGACCCTACAGCTGCTGTCCTTAGTGGTGGACATATGAGCGATGCTGCTTATTGGTTAGACGAAAAAACAGGAAAATGGATTTCCAGTAGTTATTATGTAGACAGTTTACCACAATGGCTCAAAGATTTTAACAACAAAAATTATCAAAACACCTATTTAGATAAAACATGGGCACCTCTCTATTCTCTATCTCGTTATACAGAAAGCCGAAATGACACAACAAATTACGAATATGGTTTTGGAAATGATAAATTTGTATTCCCTTATGATATAGCCGCTTACAGTCGTATAAAGGAAGATTATCCCGATTACACTTATTTTAACAAAACACCTTTTGGAAATAATTACACCGAAAGTTTTGCTATTGCCTCTATTGTTGGCGAGAAATTGGGAAAAGATGCACATACCGATTTTTTAAATATTGCTTTTACCGCTACCAAAAGTATTTCTAATCGTTTTGGACCTTTATCAGTAGAGGTAGAAGATACTTATTTGCGTTTAGATAAAGAATTGGCTCATTTCTTAGAATTTCTTGATGCCGAAATAGGAAAACATAATATTTTAGTTATTCTAAGTGCCAATCACGGAGTTTCTTATGCAACTCAATATTTAGCCAATCGAAAAATCCCATCGGGAAATTTCAAAAGCCAATACGCTATAGCATTGCTTAAAAGTTACTTAAACGCTACTTACGGAAAAGGAGATTGGGTAAAAATGTATTACAATCAGCAAATTTATTTAAACAAATCTTTAATAGAAGATTCCAAATTGAACATTGCAGAGGTACAACAAAAAGTAGCCGATTTTATGGTTCAATTTGAAGGTGTAGCCAATGCTATTTCTTCTTCTGTATTAATGAAAACAGAATTTAGAAGAGAAATATATGCCAAAATGCAAAATTCCTATAATCAAAAACGCTCTGGCGATGTAATGTTAAACTTAAATCCTGGTTGGTTGCAAGATGTTAGCCTAACAGCCTCAAGCAATTCGCCATATGTTTACGATACACACGTTCCTTTGATTTGGTACGGTTGGCGAATTAAGCATCAAGAAAAAACAGAAGATATAAACATTACAGATATTGCACCTACCATAGCTTTCTTACTTAACATCTCTAAACCTAATGGAAGTACAGGAAATCCTCTAAAAGGTCTCATTAAATAAAAAACGATTATGTTGTTTTCTAATATTATCGGACAAAAAGAAATAAAAAAACGACTACTTAGCTTGGTAAAAGACAAGCGTTTAAGTCATGCTATCATGTTAAAAGGAAAAGAAGGTGTAGGTAGTTTGCCTCTTTCCATAGCCTTTGCTCAGTATATTTTATGCGAAAATAAAAAAGACAATGACGCTTGCGGCGAATGTGCTGCTTGCAAAAAAGTACAAAAATTAATACATCCCGATTTACATTTTATTTTTCCTGTTATCAAAGACAGCTCTAAGCCTTCTATAAGCGATTATTACATTGACGATTGGAGAAAGCAGATACAAGAAGACCTCTATTTTACCCTAGCCGATTGGGAATATCGTTTATCCGAAGGGAAAAAGAAAAGCGCCATCTATGTTGATGAAAGCTCGGAGATTATCAAGAAATTGAATTTTAAAGCTTTTGAGTCGGATTATAAGGTAATGATTATTTGGCTACCCGAAAAAATGAATCAGCAAACGGCCAATAAATTACTAAAAACATTGGAAGAGCCTGCCGAAAAAACAGTGCTTATTTTAGTGGCTGAAAATACCGATTTTATACTGCCAACGATATTATCCAGAGTACAGCAAATAAATGTTCCCGCTGTAGAAAAAGCAGATATAAAATCTTATTTATCGCAAAATTATTCACTATCAGAAGATTTATTAGATTTTGCTATAAATTACGGAAAAGGCAGTTTACCAGAAACGATTAAAAGTATAGAAACTTCGGAAAATCAACATCAGTACTTTCTTTGGTTTACACAATTAATGAGATTTAATTATGCCAATAAAATGCTTGATGTTATTAACTTAACAGACGAAATACTATCTAAAGACAAAAGCCAATTGCAAAACTTCTTGTCTTATTCCATTCGCTATATCCGTGATAATTTTATGCTTAATCAGCAACAAAATAATTTGGTTTTTTTGATAGAAGAAGAGCAAAAATTTGCAGATAAATTTTCCAATTTTATTACCCCTAACAATATTGAGAAGATTTACAATGCTTTTAACAATGCACTTATAAATATTAATAGAAATGCAAATGTAAAAATTCAAATGCAAATCTTATCTATTGAATTGGTTCGTGCTTTTTCTATGATATAAAAACTGTACAACCCAATACAAGCAAAAAAAATACCCCAAAGCAAAAGCTCGAGGTATTAAACTTAAAAAATGAAAAGGTTTAATAATCTAAGTGCGGTTAATATATATTAGAAGTATTTCTGTAACCTGGTTTATCAAGATACCAATCTTGGTATTGTGTTCCATTAGACTCTACCCATTCTGAAAATTTAAGATATGTTTGTGTAATATCTGCCTTTTCTATATCATAATCAAAATCAAAAGGAATATCTAAAGCCCAAGGTAAATTATCTTTAGATTTATAATAAATTCCACTATTAGAATCATCTTGTCCTGTACCAAATAAATTAGTATTAACTAAATCTGTTGGGAGCATTCCTACCAAATGAATTTCTTTACCCCTGTCTTTATTCACTATTAAAAATGGATTTATCTCAAACCCTGTTATATCCATAGGACTATTCATTTCTATCTCTACATCTATCTCTACAGGATCTACGTAAGTATTTCCTTTTGTTGTATTGATTCCCATACCTCCAGGGTGTGTTATTACATCAAAAACATTATCAAAAACGATTATTACAGTTTTACTTTGATTAGCCTCTGTTCCGTCTGCATTATACGATATATAAGATTCCGTATTTATTGTTCCACTTACTGAAGATACTGTATTGGCGTATCGGTTTAATGAAATTCCGAAACCATTTTTAAAACTGCCTCCCACAGCTTTTATTTTAAAATGGCAATCCATTTCTACCAACTCTCCACAACAATTCATCACATAATCATATCTATAATTGATAACTAAATCGTTAAAATCGTAATCTCCTGTATAAGGCCATAAATCTTCAAAAACATAAGTACCTTCACCAACTCCAGGGTTCATAGTTATAAAACATCTTGTATCATCATTTGGAAATGCATCGTCAACATCAGGAACTCCATCATTATCCGAATCTACTTGATTCAAAACAGATACCCAAGCATTATCAATATAAACTTCTGCTCCAGGGAATGTTCTTCCTATGATGGGATAAAACACTGCTGTTACAGCATTATTAGGAACTGTTACCGCCATTGAATAACTTGCCCAACTTACTGTTGGATAAATCATTACCTGCTGATATCCAACCGAGTTCCCTGAATTATCATAAAAAGCAACACGCAAATAGGAGCTTGTATTAAATCCCACAGCTTTTATATCTATAGATAGACTTAAATCTTGCCCCGCTGTAACTGAGAAAGCTTGATACAATTCTGCAGAAACAGTATAACCATTATGATAATATCTTACAGAATTGCCATTATAATGAGAAAAATCATTAATGTTTCCAACGTACCATTTTCCCAAATTATTTTTGGCATCTGTTTCGTTACCTGAAGAAAAATCATTGGTAGAAAAATCACCATTGGAAAGAAGATTAATATCTCTATATTTTTCTTTTTTAAAGCTATAAACAAGGGCTGGGTTTTTAGTTTGACTTGTTACATTACTATCATTAGAATACAAGTCGTTAAAATCAAAATTCACAAACGAATTTTCTACTTTACACATATAGTTTCCTGCTGCTGTTTTAAGAATAATCGTATCTAATAACGAAGGTGCTACAAAATCCATTTTAAAAATACCATTTGCATCTGAAGCGCCTTTTATTATTTCTTGTTTATTTTTTTTATCATACAACGTTACAGCATATTTTTTCTGATAATTCAATGCCTTAGGTAATTGAACATTAACATGTATTTTCTTTTGCATTTTGTAGTTAAAAGTTTCACTTACTTTTAAATCACTCATCGAATTAATAACTTTTTCTTCTTTAACTGCAGGAGCATCATCTTCTTTATTGCATGAATAAATAGCTCCAAAAATTATTAATACTCCCAATAGATAAATTGCACGTTTCATTTTTTTCTCCTTTCCTTTTTTGTAATAACACTAAGGCTTACGTTACTATAAACACTTTAGTTACAGTATTAAACAGCTGAAAATAACTCTAAAAAAGAAATTATAAATTCATCTATAAAAGATAAATATTAAACCATCAAAAAAAGAAGTTTATCATTAATTTAATGATTTGACTAAAAACAATTTTATTATATCATCTAGCTTGAAAGTAGTAACATCATCTATCCAATAATCTACTAATGGACGTAATTCTTGAATGTATTTCTTTTTATTTACCGCCTCTTTTCTATCCACAATAATAAACAATCTCGGATTTATATATTTTCTTAGAATAGCCGATTCGGCAACAATATAAGTATCTGAATTTATCTTGCTAAAAAACATTGCGATTGCTTCTTCTACATAATCCTCTTGAGCTACTACCCAATAGGATTTTATAGCTCCAGCTTTTTTCATTCGAGCGGTGTCTTTTGTAGAATTTATATTTTCCTCTTCATAAATAAAATAAGTTTGTGGTATCTCGTGTACTTTATGCAAGCCCTCTTGTCCTTTCTTAATGCTTGTGAATTTAAGAGCAACAACTTGCTTTTGAGCTGAGATTTCTTTTATAAAACGACAGGCTAAAGTTGTTTTGCCAACATTACGAGCTGTTCCCGCTATCAAGATTAAACGAGCTTGTTTTTTCAAAATTATTTAGATTTTTCTGGCTTATTAATAGCCAAGCGTAAACTAAAAATATGCGTGTACAAGGAGGTCGATACATTACCAATATTGGTAATTGCATAATCTATTGTTAATCTCCAAAAATGAATACCCAAACCTAAATTAGGTTGCCAATAAGTTTCTTTTTCTCCAAAAAAATTACGAGCTTGTTGTATATTGTTTACGCCCATTCTAAGGAAAACAATTCTTTTATAATCCATTTCTAATCCCATATGTGGGTCGATACTTGCAAAATTGGAACGAATAGGCACATTTCTTTTCCCATCAAAAGAAAAATCGAGCCCAAGCTCTGCTAAAAGTCCCCAATTTTTATAAAAAGTTTTTCTATATCCTGCACCAAGTAATAACTTAGGCATTGTATATTCTATAGAGTTTTCTGGAATCTCATTTCCTGTCATTTCAAAAACATCTTTTAAATCTGCTGTATTGAAACTCCAAGCATTAAAAGTTGTTGTTACATCTCTTGCCATCGCTCCAAATTCCCAATTTTTGTATTTGTATTGCGCACCCACATCTAAACCAAAACCCCAAGCCGAAGCAAAATCTCCAGCCACTCGCCTTATTATCTTAAAATTAGCACCGTAAAAAAGATTCTTGATAGTCGATTTTTTAGCCATCGAAAATATAAATGCATAATCGGCTGCAGAAAAAGAACTTATTCTATCGTAACGAAGATTGCCATCTCCATCAATCAATTCTAAAGTATTAGGGATATCATCAACCCCAAAGCGTACCATAGAAAAACCCAAAACAAGAGAGTCGTTATATCGATATGCGCCTGCGCCATAGTCATATTTTGCAATTCCCGCAAAATATTCCGAATGCATCAAAGACAAATCCCAATCGGATTTTATTTGCACTAAGCCCGAAGGATTCCAATATCCCGATGTTACATCGGAAGAAGAAGAAATAACAGAATTACCCATAGATAAAGCTCTTGCGCCTACTCCTATGGATAAAAACTCATTACTATACTTTACCTGCCCCCAAACGGATATGGTAAAAATCGTTAATATAAAAAATAAAAAATTCTTCATTTTCTTCTTTACGGTAAAGATAAATTAATTATTTTAGTAGAATTGATAAATAAACCTATTTTTGTAGAAAAAATTGTGCTAATGTTAAAAATTAAAAATAGTATACCCAATTTTATTACTTCTTTAAATATTGCAGCAGGTACGCTCTCTATTATTTTTTCATTTGAAGGGCTTCCTAAAGAAGCTGCCTATTTTATTTTAGCAGCAGCCGTTTTTGATTTTCTCGATGGAATGTCAGCAAGATTGCTTAATGCTCGTTCCGAAATGGGAAAAGAATTAGACTCTTTGGCAGATATCATAAGCTTTGGTATTGCTCCTGCCATTATCGTATATCATATTATGAAATCTTCTTTGTTGATAGATGTGCTATACCCTCACAATTTAGAAACTTACAGAATGTTATATTTATTTTCCTTTGTTTTGATACCTGTATTTTCTGCTTTACGTTTGGCAAAATTTAATATAGACGACAGACAAACTTCTTCTTTTATTGGTTTACCAACACCTGCCAATGCTTTATTCTTTGCAGCTATTCCTATTGTCGCTTCACAAAACCCTTTCGAACCTATTCTTTTTTTATTTTACGACAAAAATTATCTTCTTTCGATTATTATTATATCATCGCTATTATTAGTTTCTCCTATTCCTATGTTTTCTTTTAAATTTAAGAATTTAAAATTTAAAGAAAATGCTTTACGCTATTTATTTTTACTACTTTCTTTCTTTTTACTAATAGGTGCAGGATGGGAAAAAGGAAATTTACTATGGTCTATCATTAGTTCTGGAAGGTTACACTTTCTTTTTCCAGAATTTTTTTATATTATCGCTAAAGGATTACCTGTAATTATCTTTCTTTATATACTTTTGTCTATAATAAATAGTCTTTATCTAAAACTTAAAAAACGATGAATTTTATCGCAGAAATAGATGTAATGCCACTAAAAGCATTGCTTGATCCACAAGGAAAAGCCGTTAATAACACTTTACATAATATCGACTTTAAAAATGTAAGCGATGTACGTATCGGGAAACATATCACGGTTAAACTAGAAGCTACTGACAAGAAAAAAGCAGAAGATATGGTTGCTGAAATGTGTAGAAAAGTTTTAACCAATCCTATTATGGAATACTACGAGTTCGAAATTACAGAAGCTTAAAATATTTCTTTATTTCAAATCCCTTTTAAATAAATGATTCAACGATTATTTGTATTGATATTTTTTTCTTTAATCTTTGTTGAATCTTTTGCCCAAAATCATTTATCAGGAAAAATAGTAGATGCTACGACAAACGAAGCACTTCCCTTTGTAAATATTGTATATTCTTCAACAAAATATTTGGGAACAAGTACCGATATCGATGGTAAATTTTCTATTCGAACCTCTGAAAATATCCAAACACTAAAAATAAGTTTTTTAGGTTATAAGAATAAAACTGTTGATGTATCTTCCTTTGTCAATACCAAGAAAAAATTAATTATTCGATTAAGCCCCGACATTTACCATTTACCTTCTATTACTGTGCACGGGAAAGAGAACCCTGCACATAGAATTATAAAATTAGCTATAAACAATAGAAAAAAAAACAACCCCACCTCCCTATCTGCTTTTCAATACAACAGCTATAACAAAATGTATTTTACTTTTGATATTGAATTTTACAAAAAACAAGATACTATCAATTTAGACAATTATCAGTTTGGAGACACATTAAGTGCTGAAGATAGTAGTATTCAAGAAATTATAAAAGTTCGAAATAGCCAGTATCTTTTTTTAATGGAATCCATCAGTAGAAAAAAATACAAACATCCCAATAAGATAAAAGAAAAAATAATAGCTTCACGTGTTTCTGGCTTACAAAATCCAACCTTTGCACTGTTAGGAACGCAATTGCAATCCTTTACCATATATCAAGATTATCTTTCTATACTAGGTAAAAATTATTTAAGCCCTTTAGCAAAACGCAGCTATACAAAATATTTATTTTTGATAGAAGATACAATTATTAATAAAAAAGGGGATAGCATTTTTACACTTTCTTACCGTCCACGAAAGAAAACTAATTTTAATGGATTCAAAGGTATATTACAAATAAATACCAACGGATATGCAGTAGAAAACCTTACAACAGATCCCGTAAAAGAAGAGGGGTATAGTGTTAGTATACAACAAAGATATCAACTCATACAAGATAGCATTTGGTTTCCTTATCAATTGAATGCTGATCTTTTTTTTGATATGAACCAAAGTTTACAATTAACAGAAGATTCGTCGGGAGCTTTTATGCTATATGGAAAATCTAAAACTTATATAAAAGATATTGTAATAAATCCCAAATTAAAAAACAAAGAGTTTAACTATATTGCTGTAGAATATGATACTGATGGTAAAAAAGACACCAATATATGGAACAAATATCGAATTGACAGTCTTGACAATAAAGAGCTTACAACCTATAAAGTTATTGACAGCTTAGGAAATAAGATAAAATTAGATAGAAAAATGAAATTTCTTTCTTATCTGATGACTGGAAAGATTCCCATTTCTTATTTCAATTTACTACTCAATAAAATTATGAAATATAATATTTCCGAAGGCTTTTGCTTAGGATTAGGCTTAGAAACAAACAATAAAGTTTCTTCTTTTGCAAAATTAGGTGGCTATTTTAATTATGGTTTTGGCGATAAGAGATGGAAATATGCGGGCTATTTTCATTTTAATCTTCGAGATTATTACGATTCTCGATTAGAATTTAACTATATTAATGACACTAAAGAATCGGGGGGATTAAACTTTTTAGGAGAAAAACCTTATTGGGCTAACAATGATTTTCGAGATTATTTAATTGAACAAATTATTTATCAAGAAAAATATGAAACAGCTCTTGAATTACGTTTTTTATACTATTTAAAAGCACGATTTTTTGGAAGACTTACACAAAACAATTGGCTAAACAAAAAAGATGATAAACAATTATCAAATCTAAATATTCCAGAATACGGTATACAATTACGCTATGCTTATAACGAACATTTTATAAAAACGCCATATAGCATACAAGCCTTACCCAATCAATACCCTATACTATATTTAAACTTTACAAAAAGCTTAATTTACAATAACTACAATACCAATTACACCCAAATTTCTGGAAGATTTTTAGCAAAAAAAAGAATACGAAACTTAGGTACTTCTTATTTTAATTTAGAAGCAGGATATACTTGGGGGATAAGCCCTTATTTCACATTATTTAACGGACAAGGAAGTTATGCTCCCTATAATAAAGGTGGAGGGTTCAACATTTATAATACTTTCGGGACAATGAATTACAACGAATTTATCAATCAACGATTCGTTTATTTATTTTACAGGCATCAATTTGGTTTATTGCTGTTTAGAAGTAAATATTTCAACCCTAAACCTGCTATTGTACAAAATATGGGTTGGGGTGAATTAGATAATAAAAACTTATATACAGAAACTCCAATAAATGATATGCATAAAGGTTTTTTCGAAACAGGATTTCTTATTGATAATATTTATGCCGATAGTAATTCGGAATATGGTATAGGATTTTACTACAGATACGGAGCTTATGCCTACACCAAATGGAGCGACAATTTATTTTTTAAATTATCGTTTAGATATAAATTTATGCCAGAATAATAATTTTACACCATATTCCTTTTCAAGAATTCTTGGTACACCTTATAAGATACCCAAGCATCTGTAGCAGCATAAGAAATTTGTCCTTTATCTAATCGAGGAGCTTCCCAATTGGTTAATTGTTGTTTTTTAGAGATTCTAAATCCCAACAATATAGCAGCCAATTTTTTCAATCCTTTAGAAACTATTTCATTCTTTTCAGCAATATCTTGTAAATCGACAAATCCATTGGGACAAAAATTATCTACCAATTCTCCAATTTTATTTAAATCGCCTTTTACAGCCGATCCTACTTTTAAAATTGTAGGATCTTCCAAGAAAAATTGCAAATCCAAAGGAATACCTATCTTGTTTATTCTAAACAAATAAGCAGTATTCCAAGTAGACAATTGCATCAAGGCAATAGGATTTTCATTTTTAAATCCTTTTTTAAATACAGGTCTCGATTCAGTATCAAAACCTACATATTCAAATTTTGATAAATAATCTATTGCTTTTGAAGCTGACTCTTCATTTTCTACAAGATAAACTTTTCCTTGAAATACCTGTTTAGGATATTTTTTTAATTCTTCTACCGTAATATGCTTTATTAAATCTTCCATTTTTCTTTTTTAATCCCTTTTTAAGATATTATCTCTCTGATATTTACATTAATCATTCTTATGCTATACGAACTTTCTTACTCTAAGCCCCACTCTTTTTTTCGTTGTGTAAAAATCCAATTACTAGTGTCTTGTTTAATTTCTTGATTTTTATTATCAAAATCTTCTTCTGATAAATCTTCGCCTCCGTACAAAATATTATGAATAGCCAATTGTGCCGACAATAAACGTGTCCCCCAATACTGCTCAAAATTTTGTTGACATTCCCACAAAGCATCATTCATCGATTCTTCATGACCTATTCTGTAAAGTGTAATAAAATCCATCAAATCTTGATAAATATCCGAGAATATTTCTGATAAAGAAACATTCTCTGTATCATCTTCCATTGCCATTACAGGATTATAAATATCTATAAATTGCTCATGTCTACCTAAAAGCTTAGACACATTTTCTTTTATATAAATCCAATCCTCTTCGCTTACAAACTTTTCGTTACCCGATTCGTATATAGGCTCTATTCTAGGTAAGACGCTTATTTTTAAATAAATAACAGATAATAATTTTTGAGATTTATTTAAAAAATCTTTTTTTGAAAGTTGAGTTACATTTTCTACAAACGAACAATATTCTGCAGCAACTGTTACAAACTCTAAAACATCTTTTGAATAAACTATATTATCTTCCACTGTTCTTTCTTTTTTGAGCCTACAAAGCTACAAAACTAGTTTTGTTGCAACAAGTTTCTTTTTAAATAATTAGGCTGTATTTTAAAACAAATGTAAAAAACGACTCATTCCAAAAGCAGAGACCAATAATAAAGATATAAATATTGCTAAAAACACTTTTTTATATTGCATTTTCTTACCTTTTATCAAGTGCTTTTTTATTAAATCATCTATAATCAATTGTATTTTATCAAAATAATTTTCACTTTTTCTTATACAAACATCGGCACCCTCTGCTATTAATAAATCTGACAATGCTTGTGTCAAATAACTCTGCAACATCACAACATGTGTGTTTTTAGAAAAATGCTTTATTTCTTTCAATATAGCCAAACCATTTTTGGCTTTAGACACATTAGAAGAAAGGTTATAATCCAATACTACTACTGTTAATTGATTTTTTGAAAATGTAGTATTTGTAAACTGATGTAAAAACTCTTCTCCTGTTGCAAACAAAAAAATATTATACTTTGAAAAAGTATTAAATTTACTTTTTAAAATTTTTAACAACAAAGGATCATCGTCTACAATGTAAACATTTATATTTTTTTCTTCTAAAGCAAGCATAAACCTATTATTATTGATGTTCTTTTTTTAATAAATCATTAAGCATTTTGACTGGTGCAAATGTTTCCAATGGCACCGAAACAAAAATTGTATTCCAGTCAGACATTCCTCCATTCCACAAACCAGGATGTTCCAAAGCTAAAATATCTTGCCCTTTATAAGATTTTCGTGAAATAAAATAACTGTTTTTATCTACAAAATGGGATAAATCATATTTTTCACCCTTATAATTTTTTAATGCACAAACTAAATCTACAGGATTAAAATACGAAGAACTGTCAAAAATTGCTTTGTATTTTTTATTTTTCAAATCAATTTGCGAGCTTTCAACTATTTGCAAACTTTCTTCTCCTTTTGCATTTCTTACCCAAAAAGGTCCCCCTCCTGGTTCTCCAGTATTCTCTACCATTCCACAAACCCGCAATGGCCTATTTATTTTATTTTTTAAATATGTTATTTTCTCAAGCTTTGATAATTTCAACCAATTTTTATTTATTATTCCCATATTTTGGGATAAAAAAACATACATCTCTTCCATTAAATCCTTATCCTCTCCTAAATTCTCTATTTTTTCTTGGTAATCAAACAATCTTTCTTGAAAAGTATACAAAACACCAGCTAAAGCTTTTTTATACTGCACATTATGCATTAATAAAGCTTGAGAAACTACATTATCTATATTTTTTATAAATACAATATCTGCATCTATCTTATTTAGATTATTAATCAATGAACCATGTCCTCCTGGTCGCATTAATATTTTATCTTCTTCATCTTTTACTATATCAGCATTGATATCTATCGCTATAGTATCTGTTATAGGCTGTTGATAACACAATAAATAATCTATTTCCTTAGCTATTCTTTTTTTTCCTTGTTCTATTTTTTCTTTAAAAAGCTGGGTGTAATTTTCAGAAATTGTAAAAACTAAATTAGGATGCTCTCCTAAATACAAATCTGCTTCTTTCAAATGCTCATCAATAGGTGTATATACCTGACCATCATACTTATGAAAACTCAACAACCCCTTAGGCAATGCACCATAATTTAAGCCCTCTTCGTTCAACAAAAAAGAAATAATACGTTTATAATCCTTAGTTTCCAACAAGATATCCATATCATAACCTGCCGAAGATAAAGATTTTTGCAACTCTTCGTAAAAAGCAAAAGATTGAAGATTCGAAATAAATTCTTGAATGTAATCTGTTAAAATGCCATTATTTAAGTATGTATATAGATTCTTAAACATACGAGTCGCTGCTCCTGATGCGGGTACAAATTTGGCTATTTTTTGAGATTTTATATAAGATTCATATTTCAACAGAAATTCTGCTTTATCTTTTTCAGACAAATTTATAACACCATCATTTAATGATGCGGGTTTTACAATATCAAGAAATTGCGTTCCTTTTTTAAGATTTTCTACTTGTTGTTTTATATTCTCAAAATCAAAACCCTTTGTTTTTAAATATTCTATATCAGCTTCTGTTAAATTCATTTTTTGTTTTTTCTGGTATTATTACAACAATTCATATTTACCATCAATCTGTTTTATTTTTTTTTCATCTAACAATTCTCTAACAGAAAGAATTATTGTTTTTCTGTTGTATGGAATCAAATCTTCCAACTCTTGAATTTCTACGTTTTTATTTTGCAAATGTTGTAATATTTTCCGTTTAACTATTTCTATTTTTTCTGATTGGTCTTTTTTCTCTACACAGATATCGCAAATATTACAATCGGTATTATTCTCCTCTCCAAAATATTGCAATAGAATCTGATTACGACACAGGTCTTTACTCTCTACAAAATGCAGCATTGCATCTATCCTATCTTGCATTTTCTTTTTTTGTTCCGAATAAACAGATGCAGATATATGCAAGTATTTTTCATCTATTCTTTCTTGCAAAAAACGGATATGAGCTTTACTTTTTTTAGGAATATAATCCAAAATAGCATTTTCCTTCATTATTCGAAAATACTTATCAAGTAACTCAATCGAAACATTGGCGGCTTTGGCTAATTTATGCTCATTTATAGCAACATACGAGCTAAACAAACCTTGGTAAGACCGAAGTAAAACACGTACAAAACCCTCAAAATCTGGATTAGCGATATAGAAACGATACAATTCCTCATTGCTTATTAAGAAATGTATTTTTGATGGAATTTCTACATTATCCGAAAGAAATAACCAGCCCTCTCGTTCTAATAGTTTCAAGGTATTTATCACCAAAATAGGAGAAAAATTATATTGCGTTACAAAGGCTGAAAAATCGAAAGGAAAATCCTCCTCCATTCCTGCACCATAAGGTATTTGAAAAAAATTACCCAATGCCTTATAAACCATTTTTATCTCTTGTATCGGAGGGAAAGCTTCATCAATACTTTTTTTCAAACTTAAAACATCTTCCTCATCATAAAAAATACCTGCATAAGCCTTTGCTCCATCACGGCCTCCTCGTCCTGCTTCTTGGTAATAAGCCTCTAAAGAATCTGGCAAATCCAAATGAATTACAAAACGCACATCAGATTTATCTATTCCCATTCCAAAAGCATTGGTCGATACAATCACTCTCAAACGCCCATTTTGCCAATCTCTTTGCTTTCGTTCTTTCTGTTCTTGCTGTAATCCTGCATGATAATAATCGGCTGAAATACCATTGTCATACAAAAACTTAGCAATCTCATACGTTTTCCTTCTATTCCGAACATAAACAATTCCAGAGCCTGCTATTTTCTGTATTGTTGATAATAAATAATGATTTTTATCTGCAATTTTTCTAACAATATAAACCAAATTATCTCTAAAAAAACTTTGCCTAAAGATATTTGGCTTCTTAAAATTTAATTTCTCCTGAATATCTTTTACAACCTCCTTTGTAGCAGATGCCGTTAATGCGATAATCGGCGTATCGGGCAACAAATCTCTTACATTGGCTATTTCCAAATACGAGGGACGGAAATCATAACCCCATTGCGATATACAATGCGACTCATCTACAGCAATAAAATTAATATCGATTCCTTTAATTTTTTGTTTGAACAATTCTGTTTTTAAACGTTCGGGACTTAAATACAAAAATTTTAATTGAGCTGCTGCTGCCTTATCAAACACATTACTAATTTCTCGCTGTGTTAATCCCGAATAAATAGCCTCAGCAGCAATTCCTTGTGCTTTTAAATGCTGCACTTGGTCTAACATAAGCGCTATCAAAGGAGTAACAACCAAACAAACGCCCTCTTTTGCCATTGCAGGAACCTGAAAAGTAATAGACTTTCCACCACCCGTAGGCAACAAAGCCAAGGTATCGTTACCTTCATAAACAGAGCGGATAATATCTTCTTGCAATGGTCTGAAAGCAGGATATTTCCAATATTTATTTAATGTCTCAACAAAAATATTCATCGATTTTATTTGGTGGCATAAAGTTACTATTAAAAAATCTAAAAACAGGAAGCTGTTACATTCATTTTTTGTAATTTTGGTCCAATTTAAACTTTGACCAATAAACAACGCTATGTCTTTAATATCCAACAAAATCAAATCTGAAGGATTAACTTTTGACGATGTACTTTTGGTACCTGCTTATTCAGAAGTGCTTCCGAGAAATGTAAAAACAAAAACCTTCTTTTCTAAAAACATCGAATTAAATACTCCTATTGTTTCAGCAGCAATGGACACTGTTACCGAATCTGCCTTAGCAATAGCCATTGCAAGAGCTGGAGGAATTGGCGTTATCCACAAGAATATGAGCATCTTACAGCAAGCTAAAGAAGTTAAGAAAGTTAAGCGAGCTGAAAATGGCATGATTTACGATCCTGTTACCATCAAAAAAGACCAAGAAGTAAACGATGCGCTAAATCTTATGAAAGAATTCAAAATTGGTGGAATTCCTGTTGTAGACGATAATCGTATTTTAGTTGGAATCGTTACAAACAGAGACCTTCGTTTTGAAACAAATCTTAAGAAAAAGATTTCGGAAGTGATGACGCATAAGAACTTGATAACAACCGTCCCAAAAACAAATTTGGAACAAGCGGCTCAAATTTTACAAGAACACAAAATAGAAAAATTACCCGTTGTTGATGCCAATAACAAACTCGTGGGATTGCTTACTTACAAAGATATTACAAAGGCAAGAGATATGCCTAATGCCTGTAAAGACGAGAAAGGTCAATTGCGTGTAGCTGCTGGCGTTGGCGTTACTTTCGATACAATGGAGCGTGTTGAAGCGCTTGTAAGCGCAGGAGTTGACGCTATTGTTATCGATACTGCTCACGGACATTCAAAGGGTGTTATTGAAATTTTAAAGAAATGTAAAAAAGCTTTTCCTTCGATAGATTTTGTAGTAGGAAATATCGCTACAGGAGATGCCGCTAAAATGTTGGTAGAAGCTGGTGCTGATGCCGTAAAAGTTGGAATAGGACCTGGTTCCATTTGTACAACTCGAATTATTGCAGGTGTTGGATACCCTCAACTTTCTGCTATTAATGAGGTTGCTGAAGCCATTAAAGACACTGGTGTTCCTGTTATTGCAGATGGTGGTATTCGCTATTCGGGAGATATTGTAAAAGCTATAGCTGCAGGAGGCGATACCATTATGATTGGCTCTCTTTTGGCAGGTGTAGAAGAATCTCCAGGAGAAACTATTATTTTTCAAGGAAGAAAATTCAAATCATACAGAGGAATGGGCTCTATAGAGGCAATGCAACAAGGCTCTAAAGACAGATATTTCCAAGACGTAGAAGATGACATTAACAAATTGGTTCCTGAAGGAATTGCGGCTCGTGTCGCCTACAAAGGGACTTTAGCAGAAGTAATATATCAATTAATCGGTGGATTACGTGCAGGAATGGGATATTGTGGTGCCGCTACTATTAAAGATTTAAAAAAGGCACAATTTGTAAAAATAACCAATTCAGGAATGCAAGAAAGTCATCCTCACGATGTAACAATAACAAGAGAAGCTCCTAATTACAGTAGATAAAAAACAAATTACTATGAAAAATATTATATCAATTTTTAGTTTATTATTTATTGCGCTTTCTTTTAGTTTAAAAGCTCAAGATGATACTTTATTAATCATCAACAATAAAGCAATAACAACGGGTGAGTTTACTAGAATATTTGAAAAAAATAATCAAAGAAACAATCAAAACATCATAGGTAATAAAGCTATATCCGTAGAGGATTACTTAGATTTATTTATCAATTTTAAACTTAAAGTAGCTGAGGCAGAATCTTTAAAAATGGATACGCTTCACCAGTTTGTACGAGAACTTAAATCATACAAACGTCAATTAGAAAAACCTTATTTTACAGATACTACGGTAAACGAAAAATTGATAAAAGAAGCTTTTGAGCGTCAACAATGGGACATCAAAGCTTCACATATTTTGGTTATGGTAGCTGAAGATGCTGCTCCAAAAGACACCTTAATAGCCTACAATAAAATTAAACATATACGAGATTTGATTGTTAAAGATGGTAAAGACTTTAATCAGATAGCTACAAAAATGTCTGAAGACCCTTCTGCCAAACAAAACCACGGAAACCTAGGCTATTTCACTGTCTTTCAAATGGTTTACCCTTTTGAGAATGCAGCTTACAATACGCCTGTAGGAAAAGTTTCTAATATTATCAGAACACGATATGGTTATCACATTGTAAAAGTACACAACAGACGAAAGGCACAAGGGCTTGTTAAAGTTGCACATATTATGGTAGGACTTACCAAAAATCCAGATTCTACAGAAATAGCTGCTGCTCGAAAAAAAATAAACCTTATCTACTCCAAGATTCAAAAAGGTGAAGATTTTGGGAAATTAGCAGAAACTTATTCTGATGACAAAAGCTCTTCTAGAGCACAAGGTATCTTACCAGAATTTGGGACAGGAAGAATGGTTCCTTCATTCGAAAAAGCTGCATTTGCACTCAAAAAGGAGGGAGAAATTTCTAAACCTATTCAAACTTCATTTGGTTTTCATATCCTTAAATTAATACGAAAAAAGGATTTTGATGATTTTAAACAAAACAAAAAATCTATCGCAGACAAAGTTAAAAGAGATATGCGAGCCAGAACAAGTTTTTTTGCAGTTCTTAATCGCTTAAAGAAAGAATACAATTACACTTTTAATCAAAAAAACTTAGATATTTATTCTAAATTAATATCACCAGATATTTTTATGGGG